>Ga0111539_10000814_pt1 | contig 40484 bp, 39 predicted proteins | sample RhiMethybrSRZTD1_FD_79667 | JGI IMG/M metagenome (GOLD analysis project Ga0111539, IMG submission 79667) | Populus rhizosphere microbial communities from Tennessee, USA - Rhizosphere MetaG P. TD hybrid SRZTD1 (version 2) (version 2) | ecosystem: Host-associated > Plants > Roots > Rhizosphere >... | reverse complement strand
TCCGCGCGCGCCGCTCCTCGAACCGATTCCCCACCTGCTCCGCGCGAACGAGCCTCTGGATCTGGCGGTCGAAGCGGCGCACATCGGCCCAATCGCCGTTCCGATCCCACTGGTCGCGGCGCAGCTCCTGCCGGTCGCCCCGGATCTCCCCTCCGTACTGGGCTTCCGCCTTCGGGGCGAAGAGCAGGAACAGGGTCGCCACGGTGCCCGCCGCGATGGCCGCCACGATCCATCGGCGTTCGTAGGTTTTCGTCCACACTGTGTCGGTGCGCATCGCGGTTCCTCCGGCTCGGGGCGTTGGGGCGCAACAGGTTCGGTCCGCGAGCGGACCGATGCCGGAGGAGAGGGCAACTACCGTGCCCGGGCGGAGGCCTCGTGGACGGTATGGAGGAGGGGCTGATCGAACCGGATCTCGCGCACCGGTCCGTAGCTTTGCGCGGCCTTCCGGATGGCGGCAGCGTTCCCGATCATCACGATGGAGAGGTTCTTGGGATCGGGATAGACCCGATCGATCACGGAGAGGATCGAGGCGTCCGGGACGCGCTGGATCCGCTCGACATACTGTGTCACCTCCGTGATTGGAAATCCGTGATAGGCGAGATCGGCGAACGTGGCTGCAATCTGATCTCCCGTTTCGTAGTCGGGCGGATAGAGGCCGCTCAAGTAGCTCTTCACGGATGCGACCGTCGTCGCGTCGATCCCCTTCTCGCGGAGCTCGCCGAGCAGGCGCAGCGCCAGGTCCATCGCGCGCTGTGTCGAGTCGGTCTTCGTGAAGCTCGAGATCGCGACCGAGGCGGGCTGGGTCAGGCGCAGGAAGCGGCAGCGCACGCCATACGTGAGCCCGCCTTTGGTGCGCATCTCGTAGTTCAGGATGGACGTGTATCGTCCGCCGAAGGCCGTGTTCGCCACGTCCACCACGTCCCGGTCCGGATCGTGGCGCGCGATGCCGCGGTTTCCCATCCAGAAATAGGTCTGTGACGCGTCGGGCTTGTCCACGAGGAGCACGCGGCGTCCCTCGACCCGCGGAGTTTCCGGTATTGCGGTGAGCGGGTCGGCGGCGCGCGCCCAATCCCCGAACGCCTTCCTGAGCCGCGACTCCATGCGCTTCGAGTCGAAGTCGCCCACCAAGGCGAGGATCAGCCGATCGCCGCCAAAACGTCCGCGATAGCAGGCGAGCACGTCGTCGCGCGTGATGCCCGCAACCGTGCTCTCGTCTCCGCTGGTCGGGCGGCCATAGGGGTGATCCGGAAACAGAAACGCGAGGCCGTACTCGCCGAGCACGCCCCAGGGATCGTCCTTCTCGGACTTGAGCGCATCGACCGTCTGCGCGCGGAGCTTCACGAATTCGGAGTCCGGGAAGAGTGGGTGCCGGAGCGCATCGCGCAGGAGCTCGACCATGAGCGCTTCGTCCTTGGACATGAACTCGCCCGCCGCCCAGAAGTTTTCGAGGCCGCCGCCCGTGTCGAACGACGCGCCGGCTCCATCCGCGGCCTGCGAGATCTGGAGCGCGGAGCGCTTCCCTGCCCCCTTTCGGAGCATGGCCCCGGTGAGCGCGGCCACCCCCTCCTTGCCTGGAGGATCGGCGAGCGACCCGCCCTTGAGGAACGCCCGGAAGGCGATGAGCGGAAGATCGTGGCGTTCCGCCAGGATGATCTGCGCGCCATTCCCGAGCGTGATCGCGCGCGACTTGGGAAGGACGATCTCCGCGATGGCGGGCGCGGCGAGCAGCGCCATGAGCGCGAGCGCCGCAAGCGCCGCGCGCAGCGCGGTCAACGGCAACCGGAACGCGGTCGTCATGGCTTCCCCCTCCGTGCGGACGACGAACCCTTGGCCTCGGCCTCGGGCTCGTTCTCGGGGACCAGAGTCCCGACCGTGCGATTCTTCTCCGTGAAAATGCGTCGCGCGACCTCCTGGATCCTCTGGCGCGTCACCTTGTCGTAGCGTGCCGGTGCGGTGAAGAGCAACCGGTAGTCGCCGCGCAGCGCCTCGTAGCGTCCGAGCACGGACGCCTTGTCGTCGATGGTCTTGAGCGAGCGCCAGTACGAGGCGAGGCGGATGGTCTTGGCCTTCTGGAGCTCGGCCTCCGTGACGCCGTCCTTCGAGACGCGCGCGAGCTCGTCCAACAGGGACGCCTCAGCGGCCGCCAGTCCCTTGTCGGGCGCCACCGTCACGAAGAACGCGTACAGGCCGGGATCGAAGCCTCGCTGCAGCCAGGAGTCCACGTCCACCGCCACGCGATCGCGATCCACCATTCGCTGGTAGAGGCGCGACGATTCGCCGGCCGTGAGGATCATGTCGAGGAGCTCCTCCGCCTCGGCGTCGGGTCCACTCGCCGAGCCCGCGTGGTATCCGACCTCGAGGAGCGGCACCGGGGCGGGACGACGGATCTCCACTCGGCGCTCGCCCAACTGCGGAGGCTCGATCGTGCGCACCTCGGGGGGCGGCGGCTGCGCCGGGATACCCGCGAAGTACTTGTCCATGAGCGCCATGATCTCGGGCCCCGTCACGTCGCCGACGACCACGAGCACCGCGTTGTTCGGGGCGTAGTAGATGCGGAAGTACCCCTTCAGGTCGGCCATGGTCCAGCGCTCGATGTCGCTGGGCCAGCCGATCGTGGGGATCTGGTAGGGATGAGCCTCGAACGCCGTCGCTTCCACCGACTCGTCGAGGAACTGCTGGTTATTGTTGTCCACGCTCGTGCGCCGCTCGGAGTAGACGACCTCGCGCTCGCTCTGCACGGAGGTGGAGTCGAACGTGAGACAGCACATCCGGTCCGCCTCCATCTTGAGGACGAGATCGAGCGCGCTCTTCGCGAACCAGTCGGAATAGACGGTCACGTCCTGGGTCGTGAAGGCGTTGTTCGCGCCACCGTTGCCTTCCATGACCCGGTCGAACTCGCCGCCTGGATAGTTCTTCGACCCGAGGAACATCATGTGCTCGAAGAAGTGCGAGAGCCCGGTGATGCCGTTGTGCTCGTTCCGACTCCCCACCTTGTGCCAGATGTAGAGCGCGACATTCGGGATGTCGTGGTCGGGCCAGACGATCACGCGAAGACCGTTGGGCAGGGTCTTGGCGACGACGTCGGAGCCGATCGCTCCCTTCTTGGGGCCGGAAGGGGCCGTCGGTCGCGGCTGGGCGGACGCCGCCGGGGCGAGCATCAAGAGAGCCGCGACGAGGGCGGCCGGGAACCGTAACCTGGCTTCCAGACTGCGTTGGGCCATTCTTCGAAACACGGCGTCGGGGTCCTCCGTAAAATCGACGAGTCTAGTCCGAGGCCCGGTTTCTGTCACGCGGCGCCCGGCCGGCCCTATAGTGAACGGCAATCGAAGGCGTTCCCGCACGGCGAGATCGCCGGTCGTGGACGCCACGACACCCCTAGAGGAGGAGCTCCATGCCGACCATGCACGAGATCGATTACGAGATCCTGGGCGACGACATGCAGTTCGTCCGGATCATCCTGGATCCAGGCGAGGCGGTCGTCGCCGAGGCCGGCGGAATGATGTACCTCGAAGACGGGATTCAGATGGACACCATCTTCGGGGACGGCTCGCAGCCGAACCAGGACTTCCTCGGGAAGCTGGTGGGCGCGGGGAAGAGGCTCCTCACGGGCGAGTCGCTCTTCATGACCGTCTATCACAACGAGGGACGCGAGCGCCGCGCGGTCGCATTCGCCGCTCCCTACCCGGGCAAGATCGAGCCGCTCCACCTCAAGGAGCTCGGTGGCGAGATCATCGCGCAGAAGGACTCGTTCCTCGCCGCGGCGAAGGGCGTGAGCGTCGGGATCGCGTTCAACAAGCGGTTCGGTGCGGGATTCTTCGGCGGCGAAGGCTTCATCATGGAGCGCCTGACCGGCGACGGGTGGTGCTTCGTGCATGCCGGAGGCACGCTCGAGAAGCGGCAGCTCGCCCAAGGCGAGACGCTCCGCGTGGACACGGGATGCCTCGTGGCGCTCCAGCCCTCCGTCACGTACGACATCCAGTACGTGGGCAAGCTGAAGAGCGCGCTCTTCGGCGGCGAGGGCCTCTTCTTCGCGACGCTGCGAGGTCCCGGAACGGTGTGGCTCCAGTCGCTTCCGTTCAGCCGGCTCGCGAGCCGCATCTACGCGGCCGCACCGCAGACCGGAGGGCGCAGGCGGGAGGAAGGCTCGCTCCTGGGCGGCCTCGGAAATCTCCTCGACGGCGACGGTCAGTAGCGGATCGTCGAGAGCGACCCTGGGCGCTGCGCCTACCGACGGCGCAGCGCCCAGAAGAGAAGCGAGAGAACCAAGCTCAGGAGGAGCGAGGTCCCGAGCGGGATATAGACCTTCCAGTTCCCCCCGCCGAAGCGGAAATCGCCGGGCAAGCGGCCGAGCCAGGACATACGCGGTCCCCACGTCAGGACCGCTCCTACGAGGAAGAGCGCCGCTCCAAGAACGAGGAGCACGCGCCCCCACGGTTCGTTCATCCCTAGACGGTACGCTCAGGGCTTTCGCTCCCGCAAGGTGATGGTGCCCGAGCCGGTCTCGATCCCGATCGTGCCGCGTCCGTCCCCGATCCGGCCGACCAGGGCGTCGTGTTTCCGCACCTGCGTCTCGAGCGCCAGCTCGGAGCGGATCCCACCGCTTCCCGATTCCGCCGAGACCTGCGCGCCGACGCCGGGCGGGAAGGAGACGGTGATGTCGCCGCTCCCCGATTCCAGAGTGAGCGTCGACACGTCGCCGGCCAGGTCGAGATCGATCTCGCCCGATCCGGTGTCCATGGTGACCGACTTCGCGTCCACGTTCTCAAGGTCGATCGAGCCGGAACCCGTATCGATGGCGAGCGTTCGCGACTTGAGATTTTCGCCGCTCACCTCGCCCGAGCCCGTGTCCACGATCACGTCCTCGCTCGTGCGCACGTCGCGAAGGTGGACGCGTCCAGATCCGGTGTCGATGTTGAGCGTCCCATCCGTCCCAAGCACCTCCACTTCGCCCGCCCCGATGTCCGCGTGGAACGGACCATGCAAATCCTCGGCATGGATCGGCATGGACGCACCGTCCAGGAAAACGTCGGCGTCGACCCGGGCGATCGAGGCGCTGCCATGGCCCCAGTAGACCTTCAACTGGATCCCTGGCGGGACGAAGAGCTTCACGTCGGCGCTCGCCTCGATCCCAGGGGCCTGGCCGGAGAGAGTCATCCGGTCCCCCTTGTCGACCCCATGCTCATCGTCCCCGAACGTGCCGTCATCTCTGACGCGCATGTTGGTCGTGGAGCCGTGCCCCATGGAGCGATCGATCACGCGGTCCCCTGGATACACCACCCGGAGGGTCTGGCGGCCCCGTACGGCGCCGGTCAGGACCTTGAGCTTGGCGGCATCGGGCCCCTGGATGTCCACCTGAGCGGCGACGGCCGACCCGGTCCCTGGCACGATCTCGAGTGATCCCACGAGGTTGTAGATGGATACTTTGTCGCCCTTTACGGTGTAGGCGACAGGGGCGGCCTGGGCTTGCCCCCAGGCGAAGCCGGCCCCCATGAGGAGGAGTCCCGCGGCGCGGGCTCCGGCCAAGGGACGTCGAAGGCTCATGGATCGCTCCTTTCGGTATCGGATGTCATCAAGGGACCGCCTGTTGAGAGGGTCCTGGAGCCGAAAACGTTGGGGCCGGACGGGGTCCTGCCCCTAGACTTCCCTACGCACCGCCCCATCCGCCCGGTTTCCAACCCTTGCCCTGCCCGACCTGTCCAACACTGACGACACCGGGGCCCGAGAGATCCAGGAGTGAACGCGTCGACCACACTCGGACGAGTCGTGCCGCAGGCCATCGATAGGACCGACGTCACGCGAGCGCAGGACGGAGACACGCGCGCGTTCGAGCGGCTCTACCGCAGCCACGTCGCGCGCGTCCACGGACTCGCCCGCCGGATGATTGGCCCCGAGCACGCGGCCGAGGTGACCCAGGACGTCTTCGTGAGGGCCTGGGAGAAGCTCGGCACGTTCCGCGGCGAGTCGGCCTTCGGGACCTGGCTCCACCGGGTCGCCGTGAACGTGGTCCTCCACCGCCGCGCCGCGCTCAAGCTGGAGCGGATGCGGTTCGACGAGGACGAGGAGGCGCTGGACGTCATACCGGCGCCGGTCCGCCACGCGACAGCCGAGTTCGGCATGGATTTCGACCGCGCCATCGACAAGCTCCCGGACGGCGCGCGCGTGGTGTTCGTGCTCCATGACGTGGAAGGATTCAAGCACGAGGAGATCGCCGACTTCCTGGGCATCACCTCGGGAACGACCAAAGCGCAGCTCCATCGAGCACGTATGATCCTGCGCCAGCACCTCACACGGTGAGACGGAAGGAACGATGAGCGATCGCTACACCGAGCTGATCTCGGACTATCTCGACGGCACGCTCGATCCGGGAACCCATCGACAGGTCGAGCGCCACCTCGCGGGCTGCACCGAGTGCGCCGCGCTCCTGAGCGACTTCGAGCGCGTCGCCGGGCGGGCCCGCGTTCTGGCCGACGACGACGCCCCCCCGGCCGAGGATCTCTGGCCCGGCATCGAGGCGAGACTCCGGCGTGCCGCGCAGACGCCGCTCCCGATTCCGGTCACGATCACGGCGGTGCCGGTGCGCCGCTCGCTCAAGCCGCGGATCTCCTTCACCATTCCGCAGCTCGCCGCCGCGTGCCTCGCGGTCGTCGCGCTGTCGACCGCCGGAGCGTTCTACATCGACGCCTATCGGAACAAGGACGCGCGCACCACGGTCACCCAGCAGCTTCCCGCTCCGACCGCCGCGGCGATGACCGAGGGCCAGGACGCGATCCGGGATGTGGAGCACTTGAAGCGGGTGCTCGCCTCGAAGCGCAACGAGCTCAATCCCGCGACGGTCGCGGCGCTCGAGTCGAGCCTGCGATCCATCGACAACGCCATTCGCCAGGGCCAGCTCGCGCTGGCGGCGGATCCCAAGAATCCATATCTGCGCGACCATCTCGACGACACGATGCGCCGCAAGGTGGACCTGATGCGCCGAGCCACCATGCTCGCGAGCGCGGACTAGCAAACCGGAGAATCCAAACACCATGAGCCTGCCTGTCGTCCTCGCCGCCGCCGCCGTCCTGTCGCTCGGAGCCGACGTCGACACTACCTTTGCCGTGAAGCCGGGAGCCAATCTCACGGTCGAGAACTTCGCCGGCGAGGTCGTCTTGAGCGCGTGGGACAAGAACGCCATCCGCATCCAGGCCCCCGAGGCGGGAGACGCGCGTGTCGTGGTGAAGCCGACGACCCGCGGCCTGTCCATCAAGACAGGCTCCAAACATGTCGCCGCCGGCTCCGTCGATCTCAGGATCACCGTCCCCGCCTGGATGGATCTCGACGTCTCGGGCGTCCAGACCGACGTCTCCATCGACGGCGCGCGCGGACGGGTGCGGGTCGCGACGATCCACGGCGACATCGCGGTGTCGGGGGGACGCGGACAGATCGAGCTGAACGCCGTCGATCAGGACATCCACCTCGCCGACGCGTCGGGCGTCGTGGTCTCCGAGACCGTGAACGGCGACCTCACGCTCCAGCGGATCGAATCCGACAGCGTGGACGTCTCCACGGTGAACGGTGAGATCTTCTACGAGGGCACGCTCCGGAATCGCGGCGTCTATCGATTTACCAGCCACAACGGCGACATCGCGGTCGCCATCCCCACGACCACCAGCGCCACCGTCAACGTCTCCACCTTCTCCGGCGAGTTCGCCTCCGACTTCCCCGTCACGCTCCAGGAATCACGCCCCGGCCGCCGCTACTGCTTCACGCTCGGCAAGGGGGGCGCGCGGGTGGATCTCGAGTCCTTCCAGGGGACGATCCACGTCTTCCGTCCTGGCACCCGCGGGCCGGTCACCGATGTCGAGAATCAGCGGATGCAGAGGCTTCAGGAGCGGATGGAGCGGGTGAAGGAGCGGTTCGAGGTGCGGAAGCACGAGTACAAGAACCTGAAGAAGTCCATGAAGGGCGACGATGCGGACGACGACTCCGACGACGATTCCGATGACGATGATTCGGAGGACGGCAAGTAGCATCTTGCGGCTTGGCCGGCGTGGGTAGGATGTGAGGGGCCGGAACCCGGCACGTCCCGGCGCTCGCTAGGGCACCCTCGAGATGGTTTGGTTGGCGCCGGCGCGAGGGTTCCGGCCCCTCACATCCTACCCACGCCTCCCATGAGCACGAAGGCTACTGGCCGCCCCCCATCTTCGGCGCGGTGTCCTGACGGGCACCCTTGCCGGCCCCATCGAGCGCGTCGTCACATTCCTGCGGCGAAGTCACCGAGTTCTGCGCCATCCGCGCACGGACTCGGTTCGCCGCGTCTTGCGCTGTGGTAGGCGCGGGGAGGGTGCTGGGGTCCTGAACCCTCGCGACCGGCGCCGACCCAATCGCCGCAGCGGTGCGATAGCGAGCGCCAGGACGCGCCGGGTTCAGGACCCCAGCACCCTCCCCGCGCCGGCCAAACCGCTCAAGCCGCGGTCCATCCCCCGTCGACGTAAAGCTCGGACCCCGTCATGTACGACGACTCGTCGCTCGCCAGGAAGGTCACGGCATTCGCGACCTCTTCGGGTCTTCCCACGCGGCCCATCGGTGTGTGCGTGAGGATGTAGTCCAGCATGGGATTCGGGGCGCCTTCGCTCTTCGCGAGAAACGGGCCCACCATGGGGGTGTCGATGAAGCCGGGGTGGACCGAGTTGACCCGGATTCCTTCCTTCGCATAGCGGAGGGCGGCGCTCTTCGTCATGAGGCGGAGCGCGCCCTTGGAGGCGTGGTACGCGATCGCGTTTCCATTTCCGCCCACGGTCCCGTAGATGGACGCCACGTTGACGATGGAAGCAGAGCCCGCGCGCTTCATGGCCGGCACCGCTGCCTTCATGCCGAGCCAGGCGCCGGTCTGATTGACGGCGATCAGCTTCTGGTAGCCCTCGAGCGTTTCCTCCTCGACGTCCTCGATGCGCGCGATGCCGGCGTTGTTGACGAGGACGTGGAGGCCGCCGAATTCTCGCACCGCCGTTTCCACGACCGCGATCCACGCTGCCTCGCTGGACACGTCGTGGTGACGGAAGACTGCCCGGCCGCCAGACGCGCGAATCGCGTCCGCAACGGCCTTCCCCTCGTCATCGAGCACGTCGGTCACGAGCACCGATGCGCCCTCCTGAGCCAGCGCGAGGCAGCAGGAGGCGCCGATTCCGCGCGCACCGCCGGTGACGATCGCTGCCTTGCCGCGAAGCCGCGGTGTCATCGCTCCATCCTCCGGTAGGGTCGGTAGACCGGATCCCAGATCATGGCTCGCACGCGCCTCTCGATTGCCTCGGGCGTGCGCTCGGGCGCCGCTCCTTCGGACACGAGCGTCGTGCCCACCTCGACGGCGACGCGGAGCGAGACCTCGCGGAGCCTCGACAGCGGCGGATAGATGGGCGCGCCAGGGCGGCTGGTCTTCTCGGTGCACTCGAAGACGGCGCGGCTCGCGGTCGCGAAGGCTTCGTCCGTGAGATGCCGCGCTTCGGCCGCGACCGCTCCCAGTCCGACCCCGGGGAAGACGAGCGCGTTGTTCCCCTGTCCGATCTCGTGAACGACCCCTCCGATCTCGACGGGCGGAAACGGGCTGCCCGTTCCGACCACCGCGGCGCCGCCGGTCCAGGCGAGAAGATCCTCCGGCGTCGCCTCGCACTTCGACGTGGGATTGGAGATGGGGAGGATCACGGGCCGATCGCATCGCTCGTGCATGGCACGTACGATCGGCTCCGTGAAGGCTCCCGGCTGTCCCGAGGCGCCGACGAGGATGGTCGGATGGAAGCTCGACACCACTCGATCCAAGGTCCACGGACCGCTCCCGCCCTGGCCCCAGCTCCGGACCAGCTCCACTGGCGCGGCGATCGCGGCCTTCTCGGCTTCGAGGCCGGGGCGGTCGGCGATGATGAGCCCCTTCGAGTCGAGACAGAGCACGCGCGACGAGAGCTCGCTCGAGGGAATGCCCGCATCGGCGAGCGCGCGTCGCACCGCGAGCGCCGAGCCCGCGCCGGAGGCGCCGGCGCCGAAGAAGACGATGCGCTCTCCGGGGAGCGTGCGGCCGACCTTGTGGACCGCGCTCCGGATCCCGGCCGTGACCACCGCACCGGTTCCCTCGATATCGTCGTTGAAGGAGAGGATGCGGTTCTTGTGCCGCGACAGGACGCGAAACGCGTTCCGGTTCGAGAAATCCTCCCACTGAAGGAGCGCGCGCGGGAAGACCTGGCCGATCGCGTCGACGATCTCGTCGATCAAGGCGTCGTACTCCTCACCCCGCACCCGCCGGCGCGGCACGCCCAGGTAGAGCGGATCGTCAAGGAGCGCCTGGTTGTCGGTGCCCACATCGATGTCGAGCGGCAGGCAGCGCGACGGATGCAGACCCGCCCCGGCGGTGTAGAGCGCGAGCTTTCCAATCGGGATCCCCATGCCGCCGACGCCCTGGTCGCCGATGCCGAGGATGGCCTCATTGTCGGTCGCGACGATCACGCGCACGTCGGGATTCGGCGCGTGCCGGAGAATCTCCGCGATGCGGCCCCGGTCCTCGATCGACACGTACACGCCTCGGGGACGCCGATAGATGTGGCTGAACTGCTCGCACACCTTCCCGACCGTGGGCGTGTAGACGATCGGCGCCATCTCCTCCAGATGGTCGAGCAGGAGGCGGTAGAACAGGGTCTCGTTGCGGTCCTGGAGCGCCGCGAGAAAGAGATAGCGCTGAACGTCGGACCCGGAGCGGAGGTAGTTCTCGTACGCGCGGGCGCGCTGTTCGTCCTCGGTGGCGACGCCAGGGGGCAGGAGCCCGCTGAGGGCGAATTCCTCGCGCTCCTCCGCGGTGAAGCACGTCCCCTTGTTGAGGAGGGGATCGTCCAGCACGGCTTCTCCCTCGGCATCCACCGCCCAGTAGATCTCACCGGTCCGCGGGTCCTTGTGCTCCTCGACTGCGGTCATAGCTGGAGTATAGGTCAGCGCTCTGCGGCGAAGGGGTGGCCGGAAGTACCATGGGCGGTGGCCAGTAGCATCTTGCGGCTTGGCCGGCGTGGGTAGGATGTGAGGGGCCTGAACCCGGCACGTCCCGGCGCTCGCTAGGGCACCCTCGAGATGGTTTGGTTGGCGCCGGCGCGAGGGTTCCGGCCCCTCACATCCTACCCACGCCTACCATGAGCACGAAGACTACTGGCCGCCCCCATCTTCGGCACGGTGTCCTGACGGACATCCTTGCCGGCCCCCATCGAGCGCGTCGTCTCGTTCCTGCGGCGAAGTCACCCGGGCCTGCGCCTCCGCAATCGGAGTCGATCCGCCGCCTACGCGCTGTGGTAGGCGCGGGGAGGGTGCTGGGGTCCTGAACCCTCGCGACCGGCGCCAACCCAATCGCCGCAGCGGTGCGATAGCGAGCGCCAGGACGCGCCGGGTTCAGGACCCCAGCACCCTCCCCGCGCCGGCCAAACCGCCCAAGCCGCGGTTCGCCCGGATCAGGGAATCGCGCACTCCTTCCCCGCCATGCGGCGGAGCAGTCCCGCCTGGCCGATGTGATAGGCCTCGTGGAACTGGAGGAAGTGGAGCTTGTCCGCGACTGTGTCGTCGCCCCGCTTCTCGAGGAGTTCTTCGTCGCTCAGCCGCGCGAGGCCGGCCTGGATCCGCTCCTGCGAGCGACGGAAGTCGGCCACGATCGAGTCGAACGGGAGCGAGTCCTTGGTGTCCAGCACCGGCCTGGAGCCCCGCTTGAAGCGGTCGTTCCGATCGGTGTCCCACACCTGCGCCTCCCCGAGGAGATCGAGGATCGCGCCCCGGCTCGCCACGATGTGGGCCGCGACCCAGTTGAGGCAATTTCCTCCGGCCGGCGGCTGCACCATGCTGTCCTCGTGGCTCAGCCCTTTCACGTTCACTCCGAACGCGTATGCGTCGATCTCGAAGAGGCGCTGAAGCTGGCGAAGGCTCACGACGGCTCCTTTCTCATGTGGCGGGACGCGACGTCCGGGCTCCTCCGAACACGCGCTTCAAAAGACGATAGATCAAGGTCAGGACCACGACGGCCGCGACGAGCAGGATCGCGGTCAAGACCAGCGTGAGCACGGGGTGCGTCGCGGCGAGCCACGCGAGGCCGATCGCGATCACGTCCTCCGTGGTGCTCAGGATCCCGTTCGAGATGGGCTCGGGGCTCGTGTTGACGGCGGCGCGCGCCGAGGCCTTGGTTCCATGCGAGGTCAGCGCGACACCCCCCGCGATGAGCGCGGCCGCGACGCGCCAGGGCTCATCGATGCCCGCCACGGCGGCGTAGGCAAGGATCGCGGCGGCCGGTGGGCGAATGAACGTGTGGACGGCGTCCCACACGTTGTCGAAGAAGGGGACCTTGTCCGCGACGAACTCCACGGCGAACAGAACCAGGGCCACGCCGATCACGACCGGATGGCTGAGCACGGCGAGCGACGGCGGAAGCGTGGCGACGTGGAAGCGCTGCAGGAGGCCCAGCGTCGCGACGGTGGCGTAAAGGTTGAGTCCGGCGGCGAACGCGGTGCCCGCGACCAGTCCCATCCACTCGGTCATCGCGGTCTCGAACCGGGCGCTAGCGCGCCGGCCGCGTTTCTCCGCGCCGGATGATGGCGAACGCGATCAACGCGACGACGAAGAAGACGAGGAGCGCCCACGCCACCCCCTGGAGCGTCTGGATGATGGTCCGGTAGATCTCGAGCCCCATGGACGGCCCGTCGAGCGGCAGCACCTTCGCAGCCTGGTCGGGGCCGTAGCGCTCCGGGTGGACGTACTGCTCGAGCTTGAAAATCTGGACGCCAGACGAGATGCCCACCACGAACACCGCGAAGAGAAGGAAGCGGTGCCATCCGTCGGCGATCTGCTCGCCGATGATGCGATCGAGGATCTGGCGAATCGGCTTCCGGAACAGGAGCACGACGAGCCCTGCGGTCGCGAGGGCGACGAACAGCGTGAGGAGAAGGAGGACGAAGAACATCGATTCCCTTTCAATGGGGTCCAAGGCTGAGCGCCAGTCAGGAGTCTAGCCGAGAGTCGGCCTCCCGGCGTAGAGTTGCTTCCCAACTCCCGGAAATCGGGACGACCCGAACGGAGGAACCCCATGACTGCTACTCCCGCTATGACGCGCGCCGCATCGCGCCGCTTCGGCCGCTCCGCGGCCATTCTCGCCGCCGCGCTCCTGGTCTCGATCGCGGGCTGCAAAGGCGCTACTCCGATCCACGATCTCCTCGCCAACGCGGCCGCCCAGGACGGCAAGACCGTGCGCATCGCCGGCAAGGTCGAGAACTCCGCGGGGGCGTTCGGCTATGCCGTCTACCGTGTGAATGACGGCACCGGCAAGATCGACGTGGTGGCCAAGACCGGCGGTGCCCCCGCCCAAGGGACCGAGGTCGGAGTGGAGGGCACGTTCCGTCAGGCCTTCACGATCGGCACGGACGTGGTCGCCGTGATCGAAGAAAGCAAGCGATCCACCCGCTGAGTTCGGCCAGCGGTCAAAGCCTCGATGGCTGACGCCAAGCCAGGCATCGCCCGGCTCGAAATCGCCATCACCGCGATCCTGTTCTCGCTCGGCGGTGCGGGCATCAAGGCCTGCTCGCTCACGAGCTGGCAGATCGCCATGTTCCGGTCCGCGATCGCGGCTACGATGTTCCTCCTCTTCCTGCCGGAGTCCCGCCGAGGCTGGACTCGGTGGACGTGGATCGTGGGAGCGGGCTACGCGTGCACGATGCTGCTCTTCGTGATCGCGAACAAGCTCACGACGTCGGCGAACACGATCTTTCTCCAGTCGACGGCGCCCCTCTACGTGCTGCTGCTCGCGCCGTGGCTCCTCCACGAGCGGAACCGGGCGTCCGATTTCCTGATCATGGCGCTCCTCGCCGTGGGACTCTGTCTCTTCTTCGTGAGCCATGAGAACCCGTGGCGTACCGCCCCCGACCCGCTGCGCGGGAACGTGCTCGCGGCCATCTCGGGCGTGTCCTGGGCGCTCACCATCATGGGGATGAGGCTCCTCGGCCGGGAGAGCCACGACTCCCCCAACCCGACCGTCCCTGCGGTGCTCGTCGGAAACCTGATCGCCGTCGTCGTGGCTCTCCCGTTCGCGGTCCCGGTACCCGCGCTGGGCCGAGTGGACGCTCTCGTCCTGCTCGGACTCGGGACGGTGCAGATCGGGCTCGCCTATGTCTTCCTCACGCGCGGGATCCGGAGCGTTCCCGCGTTCGAGACGATGGTGATCCTGCTCCTCGAGCCGGCGCTCAATCCCGTATGGGCGTGGCTCGTGCACGGCGAGCGGCCGGGGGGATGGGCGATCCTGGGCGGCGTTCTGATCCTGGGAGCGAGCGCGCTCAAGACCTGGAACGACGCCCGCCTCGCGCCCGAGATTCCTCCGGCATGACGCGCGGGCGGAAGACGACTCTCGCGATCCTCGCGATCGTGGCCGCCGCCCTGCTCTGGCTCCTCCTTCCGACGGAGTGGAATCCGCCATCGGCGCGGGCGCGCCCGGCCCGGAACCGCGACGAGGCGATCCAGCGGCTGCATCGCCTCGAAGCGCTCGACGATTCGGCGGTGCTCTATCCTCCCTGCCGCACGCTGGTCCTCGACCACGGAACGAGGACGGACCGCGCGTACGTGCTGCTGCACGGATTCACGAACTGCCCACGCCAGTTCGGGGCACTGGCCCAGCTCCTCTACGCCGGAGGCGCCAACGTGCTCGTTCCGCGCATGCCCCGTCACGGGCTCGCGAATGCGTCGACCCACGTGCTCGCCGATCTCACAGCGGACGAGCTCACGAGAACCGCGGGGGAAGCCGTCGACATCGCGCGCGGCCTCGGCAAGCGCGTCACCGTGGTCGGACTCTCCTCGAGCGCCGTGGTCGCGGCGTGGCTGGCGCAAGAGCGGGCCGATCTCGATCAGGTCCTCCTGATCGCGCCCTCGTTCGCGCCGAAGGACGTGCCGGAGGCCGTCGCGATTCCGCTCTCGAACGCGCTCCTTCGCGTTCCCGACGCCTTCGTTGCCTGGGATCCGAAGCACGAGCGGCCCGACGGGCCGAAGTCGGCGTATGCCGGCTTCTCGACGCACGCGCTCGCAAGGGTGTACGCGCTCGGCGCGCGCGTCCTCGAGGGAGGCCCGCCGGCGCCAGGAACACGGGTGCTCGTCGTCACGACGCCGCACGACGAAGGGGTGAACAACGAGGTCGTCCTGGAGCTGGCGAGGCGGTGGGCCGGGCGGGGCGTGGACGTGCGGTCGTTCGAGTTCCCGGCGGCGGCGTGGGTGCGCCACGACATGATCGATCCGGAGCAGCCGTATCAGCGCGTGGCGGTCGTCTATCCCCTGCTTCGGAAGATGCTCGAGACCGGGCGGGCGCCGACGCTCGCGGACTCGACCGCGACCACGTCCGACTCGACTCGCGCCGCGGCCGGTGCGGCTCAGGCGGGCGCAGCACCTCCGTAGCGGATCACGAGCACCGTGACGTCGTCGGCCGGAGGCTGTTCCGCGCCGAACGATATCCTCGAGGGCCTCGAGAAGCCGCTCCTCTCCGTACTGCTCTCCCCCCGGGGCTTCCGCGTCGGTCACGCCGTCGCTGAAGAGGACGAGCGTGTCCCCCTGCCTTAGCGCGATCGCTTCCTCCTCGTAGCGCGCGGTCTCGAACGCACCTAGTACGAGGCCCCCTTTGTCCGGCCTCTCGACCGCCCCATTCGCCCGGAGGAGGACCGCCGGGTTGTGTCCCGCGCTGCAGGACGTGAGCGTGCCGCCCGGATCGAGAACGACGTACGCCATCGTCGCGAAGCGCCCCTCGATGGAGCGGCGGCAGAGCGCGTCGTTGACCCGCGTCATCGTGGCGGCCGGGCCTTCGTTCGCGTGGGTGGTGAGGATTCCCTGCACCATCGCCGCGAGGATCGCGGCGGGCGGACCCTTGCCCGCGACGTCGCCGAGCGCAAACCCCATGCGCCCCGAGGTGAAGTCGAAGTACTCGAAGAAGTCCCCCCCGATGGTGCGGCACGGAAGCGATGCGCCGGCGGCCTCGTAGCTCGAGCCGGTACGCCTGCGGGGCGGGAGGAGCGCCTGCTGGATCTCGGCTGCCATGCGGAGCTCTTGCGCCTCGCGGGCGGTCTTCTCGACGCGCTCCACGAGGAGGGTCTTCCACCGGATGGCGTAGACGAGCGCCATGAAGAACGTGGTGAAGATGACGCTGAAGATCAGGAACGTGATGATCTGGCGCGCCGTTCCGAACATCCCGGGAGCGATCGTCAGGTTGAGGATCGTGCCCGCGATGACGCTTCCCAGGAGGGCCGCGAGCGCAAAGCTCGCGATCTCGAGCGGGTGTCCCGGCGCCCGATCGGGCGGAAGGATGCGCGGCACGACAAAGGCGCGGTTCAGCTCGACCGTCCCCACGATGATGAACGAAAAGAGGAGCGTTACGAGGTAGTACGCAGGGAGCATGCGAATCGAGCCCCCCTGCATGAAGGTGAAGAAGAGGGCGAAGGGGATCCCGAAGAGGAGCGGCCGGAGGATGAGCCGGCGGAGCACCGCGCGCGCGTTGTTTCGCGGCCGGCTCACAGCTCGAGCTCCAGGAACAGCGCACCGGGAACCGGATTCGACCGGTAGGGCGCGATGTCGCGAAATCCAGCCGAGCGGTAGAGCGCGATGGCGGCTTCCATCCCTGGAACCGTGTCGAGCCGCATCCGCCGGTACCCGCGGGCGCGCGCCTCGTCGAGGACCCGGGCGACGAGCGCCGCGCCGACGCGCTTCCCCCGCATCGCCGGGCGGACGTAGAGGCGCTTCATCTCGCACGTGTCCGCATCGCCCCACGGGCGGAGTGCAATGCAGCCGGCCGGCGTCGCACCGTCCATGGCGACGAGCAGAGCGCCGCGCGGCGGAGCATAATTCCCCGGCAGCGACGTCACTTCGCGCTCGAAGTCCTGGAACGCGAGGTCGAACCCGAGCGAGGCGGCGTACTCGAGGAAGAGCCCGCGTACGAGCTCGATGTCTGCAGCCGACTCCGCGTGGCGCACGTCCATGGCGCGGTCAGCCGCGAGCGCCGGCACGCAGCTCCTCGACCATCACCACGCGCGCCACCTTGCCCACGCCGGAATATCGTGCGTCGTACTCCTGGCGCATCTGGAGGCCGTACCCGTCGCGGTACGCCGCGTAGTCCTCGAGCGAGTCGAGCGTGTAGAGCGTCACGTACTGGGGGTGCCACCCCTCCAGATTCGTGTCGGTCACGCGGAGCTTCACGACGCCGCGCATCTCGGGAGCCTTGAGCACGTTCGGGACGTGGACCCCGCTGTGCCACGCGTTCCATTCGGGGAGCACGTCCTCGGGAACCCAGGTGTAGACCGCGTAGAGAACGCCGCTCATCCCGGAAACTCCGTGGGCACCGACGCCGTGCAGTGGATGAGCGAGCGGCTCGATCCCGCGTGCTTGAGGAGGGTCATGGTGTCCCCCTCGATCTTCATCTTGCCGGTCAGGATCGCCGTGGCCGCGAGGGTGCGCCGCTGGAGGATGTCGCGCCAGAGCTTGAACGGCGCGCGCAGCGTGAAGCCCGCGTCGGGATGGGACGGACCGGGCACGAACTCCGCGCCGTCGCAGTGCCCCGCCCCGAGGCGCAGCAGGAGGTGGACCGGACCCGGAAACGCTCCGTCCGCCTCGAACGTGAAGAGAAGGTTCCCGTTGAAGCCGACCCCCCACTTGGACGCCGCGTTCCGGTACTCGCTCGAGCGGTTGATCTCGTCGCAGAGAGCGCGCGCGTATTCGGCGCTCCCGAAGCGATAGGCCATCTCAGCCCTCCCGCGCCGGCGCGGCCGCGCCGCGCAGCGGCACGAAGCCCGGATTCAGAACCCCGTCCGGGTCATGGCGCCTCTTGGCCGCTTCGAAGAAAGCCCACGCGTCGCCGTAGTGCGCCCGCCACATGTCGTCATCGAAGTCGACATAGCCCGAGAGGTAGCGGTTCCCGCCCATGGCCACGACGAGCCGGCTCAGATTGTCGAGCATCGGCCGGGCTTCCTCCCAGAAGGGCGCGGGGATCGCGGGGAGGATGCCGAATCCCATCAAATCCTCCCCTTCGGGACGGCGGAAGAGCTTCGATCGCGACGCGCTCCCCTTGGCGGGCCAGAGGAGGACGTGCCCGCCCACGAGAATGGCCGGCGGAAGATCGGGGAGCACCGCCTCGAGCACGTCGGGTGTCCGCTCCCACGGCAGCACGACCTCCATCCACGGGTGCACGTGTCCCCACGTGCCACCACGCTTCCAGAGATCGAACACGGGCTCGAGCCGCTCGAAGAAGTCGAGGATGGGGAGATCGTCCGTGTAGAGGTGATCGTAGGGATGAAGCCCGTCGAGGAGCGCGCGGTCATCCGGAGGCGATCCCCCGTCGAACTCCACGGTCGGATGGAACGGGAAGAACCAGCGCGCGAACACCTGCCGCCGGCCGCTCACCGGCTTCGTCCCCTGGGGCGACGGGGACGCCCAGCTCTCCAGGTGATCCCAGCGTCCGGAGTCCATGGCGGTCTTCGTGTCCGCCATGAACCGGCGCACGTCGTCGTAGAGGAGGTAGTAGGTGCGGGTCATCGGGCGGACGGCGCGGAGCGTGAGCCGCGCGCTCGTGATGACCCCCACCTGCCCCAGGCCCGCGATCGCAGCCCAGAAGAGATCGGGATCGAGATCGGGGCTGCACTTTCGGATGTCGCCTATCCCCGTGACGATCGTGAGCTCCTCGACCTGATCGCCCTGCGTGCCGTAGCGGTGCGACGCCACGCCGACGCCGGCCGTGGACAGAGTGCCGCCGACGGTCACGCTCAAGTTGTTCGTGAGGACGGGAGGAGCCAGGAGGTGCTTCAGCGTGGATCGCGCCACATCGCGCCAGATCGCGCCCCCCTCGACCTCGACGCTGGCGGCGCCCTTCGCAACGGCGCCGATACGCCCCATCGATCGCATGTCGATGAGGAGGCCGCCGTTGGAGATCGCGATCTGGCTCTGGCTGTGCGCGGCGCCGCGCACCGATACGGGGATTCCTTCGCCTCGCGCGAAGCGGATCGCCGCGGCCACGTCGTCGGCGTGCACGGGCTCGAGCACCGCGCCCGGCCGCGCCGTGAAGACGTGGCCGAAGTTGGTGGTCCGCTCCGGCTCGACCTCGGAGGATTCGAGGACCCGGCCCTTCACGAGCGGCCGGAGTCCTTCCGCGATGGGGCGCACTAGGCCTTGGCCGGTACCTGGGCCGCGCGGTACAGATGCCGGAGGAGGAGGATCTGCCCGTAGTGCGACGCGAAGTGCTCGAGGAGGTGGTAGTAGTACCACCGCACGTTGATGAGCCGTCGCGTGCCGTCCGCGCGCGTGCGCGGAATCTCGCGCTCGAGCTCGGAGTCGGGCAGGTCCTTCGAGGCTTCCTTCATGAATGCGCGCCCCTTCGCGAGCAGGTCGTTGTAGAAGGCGATGTCCTTCCCCGCGAGCGTCGCCGGGGGCAAGCCCTCCTCGGGAATGGGCATTCCGTCGTCGTCCATGCCGATGCCGAGCACGGGCTCGCTCCGGAAGTTCTCCTCTCGCTTCAGCACGATCGCGGTCCAGAACACGTCCACGATCGCCAGGTGTGCGAGGAGCATCCCGATGGTGTTCGTGCCGGGGCGCGGCTGCCACTCCAGCTCTTCGGGTGTGAGATCCCGCGTGGAGTCGGTGAGGCGCTTCAGCTGGTCGTCCATCTGCGAAAAGAACGACCCAATCTCCCGGGAGGCGTAGCCGGGGGCGGGCTCGAGGATGGATCGGATCACGGTCGACATGATGATGCCTCCGGAGCGGAATCGGGTGGATGGTCGTCTGGACCGGGGAAGCATAGCAGTCCCAAGCCGCCGGGGCACGTACGCCGCTTACAAAACGGTGGGAGGTCCTACATCGAACGCGTATCATCCCCCGCCATGTCCTTCGAGCCCCTCCCCGTCGAGCGCCTTTACCTGGCGCATGAGCTGAGCGAGCCCATCTTCGGCGACACCTCCGACGACGTTTTCTTCGCGCGGCGCGCCGACGGGAAGCGAAGCATCCTGCGCCAGCGCCTCGGAAGCGGCCTCGCCGAGATCGTGACGGCGGAGCCGCGCCCCATGGGAGGCGTCGGGTACGGCGGCGGCGTCTTCACCGTCCGCGGGACGACGCTCGTCTACGCCGGAACCGATGGGCGCCTGCACGTGGTCGACCTCTCCTCGGGGGTCCAACGACCTCTGACACCGACCTTCGAGGGCGTCGCCGCACCGGTCATCTCACCCTGCGGCCGCGCGGTGGCCTTCCTCGCGGAGCAGGACGGGCACTGCAACGTGATGCTCGTCGACCTGAAGGGCAAGGCGGGCCCGATCCAGCTCACGGACGATCCCTGGTACGCGTTCAATCCCGCGTTCTCTCCCGACGGCGCGCGGATCGCGTGGCAGGAGTGGGATCAGCTCGACATGCCGTGGGATCAGTCGCGGATCGTGATCGCGAAGCTCGCGAAGCCGATCCCCGCGTGCTCGACGCTCTTCCAGGCGGCGCCGGCCACCGTCCTCTCGACGATCGCGAAGGAGAACGCGAGCTTCGCCGCGCCGCAGTGGAGCCCTGACGGGAAGCGCTTCACCTACCAGAGCGACGTCTCGGGCTGGCGATCCCTGTGGATCGGCGACGCGGACGGTGCGAACGCTTCACGCGTGGATGCGGGCGAGGGGGAGATCGGCCTCGCGGACTGGCTCCCCGCGCGCTCCGGCTCTCGGTGGAGCGACGACGGCACGGCGATCTACGCGGTTCGGAGCCGCCAGAGCCGGGACACGCTGCTGCGGATCGATCCATCGTCCCGAGCGGTCGAGGAGATCCCGTCGGCGTACACGGACATCCAGGGACTCCAGATCCGCGGACATTCGCTCGTGTACACGGCGACGAATCCCTCGACGCCCCAGGTTCTGGTGACCCGGATCGCCCAGGGCACGCGCCCGGGCGTGGAGGTCGCGCGCGCCTCGAGCGCGGTCGGCCTCATCGACCCGGAGTCCATCTCGAAGCCCGAGGTGATCTCCTGGAAGACCGCGGGGGGCGCGAGCTCCTGGGGTATCCATTACCCGCCCGTGGGTCCCGACGCCGCGTCAGGTCCGCGCCCTTTGATCGTCCTGATGCACGGCGGTCCCACATCGCAAGTTCCCTTCTCGTGGCAGGCGCAGGCGCAGTACTACGCCACGCGCGGCTGGCACTACCTCATCGTGAATCACCGCGGCGGCACGGGGTACGGACGCGCCTACCAGGACCAGCTCCGGGATTCCTGGGGCATCGTGGACCGCGAGGATGCCCGGAGCGGCGCGGAGCACGTCTTGAAGACGCGCGGCGCCGACCGGAGCCGCGTCGTGATCACCGGCGGCAGCGCGGGGGGATACGCCACACTCTGGGCGCTCACGCAGGAGCCCGATTTCTGGACGGCCGGCATCGCGCTCTTCCCGCTCGCGCACATCTACGACGCGGTCGTCGGCGCGCACCGCTTCGAGCGGTACTACGAAGAGACGCTCTTCGGGCGGCTGCCCAAGGCCGGCGCTGTCTGGGTGGAGCGCTCCCCGATCACGCACGTGGACCGGGTGAAGGCGCCGCTGCTCCTCTTCCACGGCACCGCCGACAAGGCGGTCCCCTACCAGCAGTCGGTCGACTTCGCGGACGCCCTCAAGCGCAGAAACGGCACGGTGGAGCTGGTCAGCTACGAGGGAGAGGGCCATGGATTCGCCAAGGAGGCGAACCGGCGCGACATGATGGAGCGGATGGATCGATTCCTCGAAAAGTACGTCATCTGCCTGCAGCGCTGAGCTAGAGAAGCTCCCGCCGTTCCGTCATCCCACCCGCGAAGCGCCCCGGATCGAGCGCCGCCGTGTCCATCGAGGACGCACGGCCGTCCGTCAGGATCTCCGCCGCGAGGAGACCGAGCGCGGGCGCGTGCATGACGCCGTGCCCCGAGGATCCGTTCGCGAGGATCAGGTTGGCGCATCCCGGCGCCGCACCGAGGAGCGCGTGCCCATCGGGTGACATCTCGTAGAGTCCGGCCCACGCGGTGCCGCGCTCGAAGTCCGCGTCGCGCAGCACGGGAATCCGCTCCCGCGCGATCCGCGTCACGCTCGCAATCCACGCGGGATCGACGCGCGTGCTCGTCGGATCGTCGGGATCGCCGGGGGTCGGCATGAGCGCGAGGACGCGCCCATCGCGGACACGCGCGTGGAAGCCGTCGTCGACCCAGATGGTCATCGGCATGGTCTCGGGAAGACCGCCGAACGGCGCGCTCGCCAGGGCCTGGCGCCTCAGCGGCGTGACCGGGACATCGATGCCCGCGAGCGCCGCGACCGGCCCTGCCCACGCGCCGGCCGCGTTCACGACCGCCTCCACGTGAATCCAATCGGCGCCGACGCGCACGGCCTCGATCGCACTCTCGCCACGGCGCAGCCCCGTCACCTCGGTGTTCCACCGGACCGTGACGCCGAGCTCCTCCGCCGCGCGGAGGTACCCCTCGAGGATCGCGAGAGGGCGCAGGAATCCGTCGCTCCCCGCGAACGTCCCTCCGAGGATTCCGTCCGGATTCATCGCAGGGTTCAGCGCGAGGGCCTCGCGCGCATCGATCTCGCGCGCGTCCCGGAATCCGTTTCGCTTCTGGACGGCGAGTGCCGCGCGGAGCGCCTCGAGATCCTGCGCGCGCCGGGCGAGCCAGAGATAGCCTGCCGCGACGAGGCCGGGATCGACACCGGTTTCCTGCTTGAATGCGGAGAGCCGCTCCCGCGCGAGGAGCGAGAGGCGCACGTTCGCGTCGGAGGCGAACTGTGCTCGAAATCCTCCCGTGGCCGCGCCCGTGCTCCCCAGGCCCGGCCCGGACGCGCGATCCAGGAGGAGCACGTCCCGCCATCCGCGGCGCGCCAGGTGAAACGCCACGCTCGCGCCGACGACGCCGGCGCCGATCACGGCGACCGACGCGCGCGTCATGCCGTGAAGACGTGCTCCGGGTGCCGGAACGCCTTGAACTCGAGCGCGTTTCCGCTCGGATCGAGAAGGAACATCGTGGCCTGCTCGCCCGGCTGTCCGGCGTAGCGGATCCGAGGCTCCACGACGAACGAGAGCTTGGCCGCGCGGATCCGCTCCGCGAGGGAGTGGAACTCGTCCCACCCGAGGATGGCCCCGAAGTGGGGCATCGGGACCTGGATGTTCTCGACCTTCCCCGTCGGCGCCGTAGGGGCGACGGGGCCGGTCGTGTGGGCGGAGATCTGATTGCCGAAGAAATCGAAATCGACCCACGTCTCCGTGCTCCGCCCCTCGCGGCAGCCGAGCACGTCGCCGTAGAAGCGCCGCGTCGAGGCGAGGTCGAGGACGTGGAACGCGAAGTGGAACGGCCGGAGCGCCGTCGTCGCGGCGCGGCTCACGGGGACTGGGGCTTGGGCGCGTCCCACGCGCCAGGCGCCGGGAGCTCGATGGTGGGTCCGTGCGCCATGCCGTTGGGTGCGACGTTGGCCGGGACTTTGTGGACGATGGGCGGCAGGCTCTTCAAGTACGCGATGAGGGAGCTCATGTCGTCCGGCGTGAGCCGGGCGGTGTTGGGCCATGGCATGGGCGGGAGGATCGGTGTCCCGTCCTTCCTCACGCCCGAGCGAAGCGCCCGCTCGATCTCGACGTTGGTCCAGTTGCCGAGGCCGGTCTCCAGATCGGGCGTCAGGTTGCTCGCGTACGACACGCCCCACGGCCCTCGCCAGCCCACCTCGCTCCCGGAGAGCTGCCGTTTGAAGTCGGGCGAGCCGTAGAACGTGCCCGGCGTGTGGCAGTCGTTGCAGCCAGCGACCGTGGCGATGTACTCCCCGCGCTGGAGCGGGGTCATCGTCGCCGGCTTCGCCTCCTCGGCCTGCTTCGAGGAGGGGACGGCGCACGACGCGGCCGAGACGAGCACGAGCGCGAGGCAGCCGATCAAGAGCGGACGACAGGTCATCGATGTCCTCCCGGAATGGAGTGCGCGCCCGACGGTGGCGCTATGCGAACCGGAACGTCCAGAGCGATCCACAAGACCAGAGCGAGCACGACCGCCACGGCCACGCCCCGAATGAGGGCGTCGCCGCGGCGAATGGCGAGGTGCGCGCCACAATATCCTCCGACGAGCTGCGCCACCGCCATCGGAATCGCGAGGCCCCAGAGGATCATGCCGCCCCGCGCGAAGAAGAGGAGGGCGGCCACGTTCGAAGCGAAGTTGAGAACCTTGGCGTTCGCGGTCGCGCGGGTGAGCGGCAGATGGAGGAGCGCCGCGTAGCCCGCGACGATGAACGTTCCGGCGCCCGGGCCGAAGAAGCCGTCGTAGAGCCCGATCGCGAGCGCGAATCCCGCCACGAGGAGATCGCGCTTCGGCGCAGGGCCGCTCCGCTCCTTCGGGTGCAGACGGCCGCTCGCGAAGAGGAAGCCCACCAGGACGAGGAGCGCGAGCACGATCGGACGGAGCACCCCGGGCTTGAGATGGAGCGCGAGGGTCGCCCCGAGCGCGGACCCGAGAAATCCGAGCGGAAATGCGATCGCGGCGAGCTTCCACTCCACCAGACCCTCGCGGCCATAGCGGACGATCGCGGCGAAGGAGCCGAACGAGGACTGCCCTTTGTTCGTTCCGAGCGCCTGGTGCGGGGAGAGACCGGCCGCGAGGAGCGCGGGCACGGTGATGAGCCCGCCCCCGCCGGCGATCGCGTCGACGGCTCCTCCGCAGAAGGCCGCGAAGCAGAGGAGCGCGAGGTGCTCGGGAGGAAGGCCATGGATCATGTCGCGGCGCGTGGGCGTGTCATGCGCGCGATTATGCACGCCCGCGGTCGCGAGACAAGGGCGTGGTATGCTGCCGCCGTGAGCCTCCGTGCCGCCATCGTCGACGCGTTCACCCGCACACCGGGCATGGGCAACCGTGCGGGAATCGTCCCCGGCGCAGCCCACCTCGACGAGCCCGCGATGCAACGGATCGCCGCGGCGGTCGCGGCGTCCGAGACGGCGTTCATCCTCGAGCCGCCGTCGGGCGCGACCCATCATCTCCGCTACTTCACCCCAGCCGCCGAGATCGCGTTCTGCGGTCACGCGACGGTCGCCACGTTCCACTGGCTCGTGGAGACCGGCGCGATCCAGCCCGGCCAGCACATGCTCCATTGCCCCGCCGGCCGCGTGCCGATCGAGGTCGAGGCGACGGACGGGAGCGGCGTCCGCGTCTGGATGGGCACGCCCCTCTACCCGTGGGAGCCCTCGCCGATCGCCGGCGCGACGCTCATGGGACTTCTCGGCGGAAGCCAGGCCATGCGCGACTCCGCGCTCCCGCTCGAGCGTGCGGGCAAGAATGTCTACGTGGCCCTCTCGCGCCGCGCCGACCTCTCCGCGCTCCAGCCCCGGTGGGACGATCTCGTCCTCGAGGGAGGGCGCTACGGGATCGGCGGCTTCTATGTCTTCACCCGGGATGCGGCGGAGCCTGGGAGCGTGACCCAGGGGCGCTACTTCGCGCCCGCGTTCGGTATTCGCGAGGATCCCGCGACGGGCTCGGCGAGCGGTCCGCTCGCCGAATACCTCGCTCGCCACGGCGTCCTCGCTCTAGGCGGGGGCATGGTGCGCGCTCGCGCCGAGCAGGGGGACGCGATGGGCAAGCCGGGGCGGCTCGATCTCGAGGTCGCGGGCGCGGCGGGCAAGGTGGAGTCGGTACGCGTCGGCGGCTCTGCCGTGACCGTGATCGAGGGCACGCTCAAGGTCTGATCTCCGCGCCCGCTCGGGCCGCGGACAAAGCACACCGCTCAGCCGAGCGGCGTTCCCACGAACCGAAGACCCGCCGCGGCGATGTCCCGCTCCCGCGTCAAGCGCCGCTCGATCCGGAGCACCGCCTCCGCCGCCTGCCGCGCCCCCTCGACGTTCGTCATCTCGTCCCAGATGTAGCGGTAGAGGTACGGCGCCTCCTCGACCAGCGTGAGATCGAGCCGCGCGCGCGCGGCGGCGAGGATCGAGTGCCCGGTCGGGAGTGGTGGATCCGAGACATGCTCCCGCCGCCAGCGGCCGAGGGGATTGCCTTCCTCCTCCGCCCCAGCGCTGCCCTGCAGCAATCCCGCGGCCGCGAGCACGGTCTTGAGGTCGTAGAACCAGCGCGCCGTCGGGATGTTCACGCGGTCGTAGGCGAGCTCCTCGGCGACCACGCGTCCCTCCGGCGCGAGCGCCTGGAGGGCGCGATCGAGGGCGTCGTCGAGGGGCGCCATGTGATGGAGCGAGCGCGTGAAGAGGACGACGTCGAACGCGCCTTCCCCGTCGAAGTGGAGGAAGTCACGCTCGATCCAGCGCACCGCCCCCTCGCGCGCGGGCGCTTCGAAGCCCTCGTCGAGCGCCGTCACGTCGTAGCCTTTGGCCGCGAGCTCGAGGGAAACCGCACCGTCTCCGGCGCCGACCTCGAGGATTCGCGCGGGTGCCGGCGGAAGCACGCGGTCGAGAAACGCGAGCGTCTCACGGGTCGGGAGCGCCGGCGTCACCTCGCGTCCTTCCCTTCCCGCATGAGCACCGGCGACGCGGGCAGAAGGTCGAGGGAGATCGTGCGCCCCGTGCGGTCCACCTGGCCGAACTGGAGCACGCCGGTGGGACAGCGCTCGACGCAGGCGGAGCAGCGCACGCACTCGGGGTCGCGCATCGGCGCCCCCTTGTTGGCGAAGCTCATGATGTCGATTCCCTGGTGGCAGACCGACGTGCACACGTTGCACGAGATGCATTTCTTCTTGTCGGCCACGATCGCGAATCGGCTGAAGCGCGCGTAGATGTGCATCAGCGCCGCGAGCGGACAGAAGAACCGGCACCAGACACGCCCCGAGAACCAGAAGTAGAGCCCGTACCCGATCACGCCCGCGAGGAAGACGTCGACGATCCACTTGTACGGCTCCTTGAGCCAGGGATCGAACACCCGGTCGATCGCATTTCCGTCCGGCAGGATCCATCCCACGATCCGGACGATGAGGATCAGGAACGCGATCGCGAGCACGACTTGCCCAGCCATGTTGAGACGGTTCCATCCAGGCCCGTGGGGCATCTTGTGCCGCTGCGTGTCCCCGAGCGTCTCGGCGAGCGCGCCGCAGGAGCAGATCCAGCCGCAGTAGAAGCCCTTCCCGAAGTAGTAGATCCCGAGCGGGATCAGGACGAACGTCTGCACGAAGCCGATCGCGATCCAGGCCCAGAGCGGGTCGTGGGTGAATATGTTGTAGACGTTGAGGGGCCACGCGAGGATCAGCCCGTACGCGCGCCAGTACTCGCGGCCGTGCCCGTAGGTCACCTGTGGGAAGAGGGCGTCCGCGAGGTGTCGCGGCAGCAGCCCCTGCGCGCCCATCCAGGGGAGAATGATTTCGGGCAGGAGAAAGAGCGGGACGATCTGGATCGCGATGAGAGTCCAGGTCTGCGCGGCCACATAGGGCGTGCGCCGCCGCTGGATGCGGCGGATTCCGAACACGAGCACGATGAGCGAGTAGGCGAGGGTGTACCAGAACGAGGGCCCCGACGCGCTGATCGCGAGGATTCCGGTGAGGGTCGAGGGATGGACCGCTTCCCGCGCGATCGCGCCTCCGGCCTGGTGGAGGAGATCCGGGAGGTTGAAGGGGAACCAGTGGTGCGCGCTCCAGAGCGCGGACATGGACCCGCCCGATTTCCAGTTGTAGAGCCACGAGCAGAAGAGGACGAAGAGAGCGAGTCCGATCCAGCCTACGGGCCGTATTTCCCCTGCGATCCGGATTCCGGAACGGCGGAAAAAGTCGAGCGGCGCTTCACGCCCGATCATCTCGAACACGGCATCGTTCGGGATCTCCTCGGTCGCGCCATGTGTATCGAGAACGACGCTCCGCTCCCGGATCTCGCGCACCTGGGAATCCAGGAGGAGTCGGATGCTCCCGGGCTTGTGAGCCCGTGCCGCAAACGACCCCGCTGCCGTGCTCATCCGCTCGTCCGTCGGGTGCTCGACGCTCACATCGGCGTTTGGATCGTGGATGAGCCGCTCCAGCCGCTCTCGGTTCTCCGGTTTGGGGCGCGTGAGCTCGGCCTTCCGGTGGGCGAGCGTGACGCGCGCCCCGGCCTGCGCGAGCGCGACCGAGGTCTCGACCGCCGTGTCGCCGCCTCCAGCCACGAGCACGTCCGCTTGGGCGAAGTCATTGGGGTCGTGGAGCCGGTGATAGACGCGGTCTCGATCCTCGCCCGGAACGCCGAGCGCGCGGTAGCTCCCGGCCCGGCCGATCGCCACGATCACGCGCCGGGTGCGAAGCGGCTCGCCGTCCGCGCCATGCACGAGGATCTCGCCGCTCGCGCGCTCGAGGCGCTCGACATCGAACGAGACGGCTTCGATACCGGCAGCCTTGGCCTGTTCACGAAGCTCCTCCACGAGCGGCTCCTTCACCGTGGCGGCGACCTGGAGCGAGCCCGCCGGCTTCATCGAGCGCGGGTAGGTGTAGATCGGCTTGGCCTTCGGGAAATCGACGATCGTGGAGAAAGGCTCCCGCGCCTCGAGGAGCTTGTGGGAGAGGCCGCGCCGCTTGGCCTCGATCGCGGCCGCGACACCCGCCACTCCGGCGCCGACGATGACGAGGTCGAGGATGCCGCCGGCGTCGGAGCGCTCTCCCCCGAGGTCAGCCGCGACGCGCTCCACCGCGCGCGCGCCCGTATCGAGGGAAAACTTGAGGAGCGGAATCCCGGTGAGGTCGCCGACGACGTACACGCCGGGGACCGACGTCGAGCCGTCGTGCCCCGCCTCGGGCAGCGGCTCGACCGTGCCCGCCGGCCACCGGGTGTGCAGCCAGCGCGTGTAGCGGGCGAGGGGGTTCATGGCCGGGCTGGGATGGGGGTCATCACCTTGGGGCTACGTCCGGATCGACACGGCGTGACGAGGGTTCCGGCTAGAAGCCCTGCCCGACCTCGGTCCAGCGAATGATCTTCCAGGTCGTGTCTCCAGGCGCGGCGACCGTGGGTGTGAAGGCGAAGATCATGGGATTGATCGACTGCAACGAGTACAGCGTGGCGCCGTCGTTGATTCCCCCGCGGAAGTTGCTGATCTGAATCACCGCCCACTCGGGATGGGACACGTCGTCGGACGGAAGCCGGGTCCACGATGATGAAGGCCCGAGATCGAGGTAGATGCTGTTGATCGTCGTCGACTTGGCCAATGCCGCAATGTGGGCGGCCTCATCGGCAAAAAGGAAGGTCGAGGTCTGACTGCCAGGTGGGTCGTTCAGATTCGTCGAGGTTCCAACATAGCTCGAGTCATAGACCGACTTGTACTCCGTGCTGTCGCGACTCTGATAGGACAGGATCATGGCCTCGAGCACCTTCTGGGGCGAGGTCCGCTCCGGATAGGCCGGGCCGGGCGTTGGCTTCATCGGATCGTCGTCACCGCCACACCCACCCAACATCGCCGCGGCCATCACCGCCAGCACCCACCCCGCGCGCCGCATCACGGCACCCCCGCCCGCGTCTCGTTCCAGCGAATCACGGTCCACAGTGTGTCCGTCTGCGAGGTCGTGTCGGGCTTGGGCGTGAAGTAGAAGCTCATCTGGTCCGAGGCGCCGCCGGCCTGCACGATGGAGGCGCCGTCGTCGATCTCGATGCGCACGAAGCCGCCCGCGATGTGGATCATCGCCCACTCCGGGTGCGCGAGGTCATCGGATGGCAGTCGCACCCAGCTCGTGGGCGGGCCGAGATCGCAGGTGACCGATGTGATGCTCGTGGATTTCCGGAGCGCTCCCACGTGCCGGATCTCGTCCGCGCGGGTGAAGTTGGTGGTCTGGGAGCCGGGGGGATCGTTGAGGTCGGTGGACGTGCCCGCGTAGCTCTCGTCGTAGACGCGCGCGGTCTCGACCGAGTCGCGGGCCTCATAGGCGTGCTGCAGCATGCCGAGCGTGATCTCGGGGCTCGCGAGCTCGACCGTGGGTTGCGGAGGAGGGCGGAAGCCGCCCTCACCTCCGTCGTCGTCGCTGCATCCCGCGATCGCCGCGAGCGCCGCGAGCAAGAGCGTGCCGAGCCGGAGCATCGATCGCATGGGTCCGTCCTCGCTAGAACCGATACCCCACACCCAACCCGATCCGGCCGATGAAGTTGCCGTATTCGCCGGGCAGGACGGGGTTCGTGGGATCGCTCGTGGAGCCGACCGCGGTGCGGTCGTCGAAGAAAATGGCTTGGTAGGCCGCGTCGAGGAGTATGCCCGATTCGGACGCGAAACCATAGCCGATCTGGACCGACGAGCGGCTCGAATCCGGGATGCGAGGGCGCATATGGTCGGCGGGCACCGGCGTCATGTCCCGGTATCCGCCGAGCCGGAGCGTGTGCCGCGCGCCCAGATGCCGGGCCACGCCCGCCCGGTAGCTGAACGCGTCGTTCCAGCTCTCGTTCTGGACGATGTCCCGCACCACGGGATTGCCGCTGACCTGGGTCTCCTTCTCGACGTCGATGCTCAGGGTCTCGAACGCGCTCCACCCCATCCAGACGACGTCGACTTCGGTCTCCCAGGACGTGCCCCACGTGCGCCCGACTCCGACCGCTAGCGACGCCGGAAGAGGAAGTTTGGCTGTGGCCCCTCCATCCGGAAAGAGCGGCGCCACGGGCGCCGGGATGCTCTCGAAGACGATCGTCCCGTCGATATCGGGCTCGATCTTCGATCGATACGACGCGCCCGCCGACCACCCGGCGCGGGCCCAGCGGGCCGCCGCGTTCCATCCCACACCGGTGCCGGTTCCCTCCATCCGGGTGAAGCCTTCCGATCCCGGGAAGCCGAGCGGCGCAAGATCGATGTTGCGCGACAGCTCCTTCACGTCGACATGGGCGACGTCCACACCGGCAGCGACCGAAAAGCCGGAGCCGAGCGACCTGGCGACATTCGCGTTCACGTTCATGACCGCGAGACTCGACATGCGCGAGATGAACCGTCCTTCGAAGGTCGGCCCCCATTCGGTCTTGAGCCCCGACGGGAAGGTGATGCCGGCGCCCCACGCCCACCGCGACGATGCGCGGTGCGTCACGTAGAGGTACGACGGGAACGTGGTGTTGTCGACCTGATCGTAATGAGACCCGGTAACGTCCGAGGTGAAATGCCCGCCGTGGAGGAGGATGCCGGTCGTTCCGACCATCACCTCCTTGCCCTCGTGATTCGCGAGCGCTGCGGGATTGAAGTAGACCGCACTCGCGTCGGGCGCACGGGCGGTGAACGCTCCGCCCTGGGCCGTGGCCGCGACGCCCTGCTCGTAGACGGCGAAGCCCGCGCTCCGCGCCTCGTTGGGGAACGCAGCGGCGAGGGCCACGAGCGCGCACGCAGCTCGCCGGGTCCCGCGCCGGGAGCGCTCTGTCGGTGAGGTCACGGGCTGCCGCATGGTGCGGGAGTGTACGTAGGCCGGGGTGCTTCGAAAAGCGTGTTCCGGTCTAGCGGGCGGGCTTGCCGGCCGCGGCGAGGCGGGCCCAGTCCTCCGGACCGATCTGCGCGACGACCTCGAACTTCTTGTCGCCGAGGGGCTTCACGATCAGGGCCTCGCCTTCCTTGAGCTGATCGCGCGCGAGCCCCGCCACGATGGGGATGATCACGTCCTGGTGCGTGACGAGGACGAGGTTCTTCCCCTTCTCGGTAGGAGTGCTCATGAGCTCGACGCGCACCGCGCGGCTCTGGCCTCCGCGCTGGAAGAGATCGTTCGACACCTCGTAACGTCCGAACGCGAGCTGCGCCGTATCGCGGCAGCGCCACATCGGGCTCGCGATGACTCGGCCGATCGGGATCTTGAGCGCTGCGATCGACTGCCCGATCGCCTTCGCTGTCGCCTCGCCTTCCGCGCTCAGATTTCGCTGCGTCGTGCGATCTTCGAAGTTCGTCACGTCGGCGTCGCGCTGGGACCAGTCGGTGATCGAGTGGCGGAAGACGAGGACATAGCCCCCCTCGCGAAGCTTGGCCGGAAGATCGGCCTTCGGGCGGGGGAACACCGTGTGCGCCCCTTTGATGCTGTCGACGACCGTCGTGTCGGGCACGGAGCCCGCCATCTTGGCGCCGGGATGCGTGGCGACGGTCTCCGCGAGCCCGACGGCCGCCAGGAAGCACGCGCACGCGGCCGTGAGCGCCATCCACCGAACGCGGTGGGTCAAGCCAGTCGTTCCTCGATGGCCGGGGATACGCGCGGAGCGGGCTCGACCGCGGTCTTGCCCCGCACCTGGGTCAAGAAGAGCGCGAGCGGAGCCACGTAGCTCCCGCCCCGCTCGATCCATTCCCAGAACGGCGATCCACTCATCGGATAGAGAAGCTCGGTTCCCATCTTCCACGCGCACACGAAGAGAAGGAGCGCCGGCACCGGCGCGAAGAGAACGCCCGCGGCGAGCGCGACCTCGAACCAGCCGACCGCGGAGACGGCGGCCGCCGTGTTGGAGATGCCGATCACCGCGTAGTGATCCTGAAGCATCGTCTTGTGCATGAAGGCGCCATACCCCGCGTGCCCGAGCAGGAGGAGCGCTGTGCACCACCGGAGCACCCTTCCCGCCTGCTCCATCGTGATTCCGCGCGTGGACGGTGTGTCGCTCGGCATGATCGGCTCGAACCACTCGCGCCACGTGCGCCCGAGGCCGCTCAGAGCCAGGAACGTCATCGGGATGCCGTAGTTCCCGGCGCGCTCGAGCACTTCCCAGTAGCCCTGCCCCGCGAGGGGCCTCAGGAATGCCGTGAAGGTCGCCCACACCGACATCCAGAGGAGCACGGCGCGGCAGGGACTCAGGAGCGCGGTGATCCCCATGGTGATGTCGAAGGTGCCGACGATGGGCATGAGCCGGTGGGCGATGGCGTCGCTGAATCCGAGCGCCTGGAAGAACGGCACCCACCCTTCCTTCACGCGGATTCCGAAGGCGCCATGGCCGATGAAGCACATGGCGACACCGATCCGGAGCGACCAGTGGAGGGCGCGCGAAGTCCACGCGGGGCGGGAGGTCATGGATGCCGAGGTCGGGTCGATGGCTGGCTCGTGGTTCCGGCGTTCGGATGCGCCTCGGATGCAAGGCGTTCGGATACTGAATCTAGCAGAAATCTCCTGCAATTTCAAGGGATGGCGCAGGTAGGAAGGGGCGGAAGGCGAAGCAGAGACTGGCCTTGGATCAATACCGCGTGGTGGCGGCGGTGCCCGCCCCGGCAGTGACTAGCGCCGCACGGAACGGACCATCCGTCTCCCCAGCCGGATCCGCCGCCCCACGCTCCATGTGGCGTGCTCGCCGAACGACAATGCTCGTTCGTGGCTGAGGAACACCAGGCAGTCGGCTCGCCGAAATCCCCACATCGTTTCGGCGGGCCCCCACCCGTTCAATGGTGGTAAACGACGCGGCGACGGTCGAACGCACAGTAAATCTGGTCCAGGGGAGCGTTTAGGAAAAAACTTCAACAGCGTCAGTCGCGGCCGCTCTCCGGATTCGCGAGGCGCGTCTGCCAGACCCAGAGATCTTTGGATCGCTTTGGATCTCCGGAGACCTTGGCCAGCACCTCGGAAAGCCGCGGTGCCTTCGCGCTTTCGACCTCCGACGGCTCCGTGCCCCCGATTCCTCGGAGTGTGTGCAGCATTTCCTGCCCCAGCTGGACCGGAGCGCCTGGACGGGCACGCGGCACGGCAGCGAGCTCTTGCTCGAGCGCGGCGAGGGGCGTGCGCGATGCGACGACGAAGAGCTCTTCGCTTCCGCCGGCGCTCGTGACTTGCCAGCTCTCGGGCACACCTTGGCGCGATCCCGGAAGGCGATTGCTCTGCTTGGGCGGTAAAGGATTGGCCGCATCGAGACCGGGAAGCGGGAAGAGCACGAAGACGCTCCCCTTCTCGTCCTGATTGAACACGTAGACGTTCATCGCATCGTCGCCGGTCAGCTCGAGGTAGAGCTTGTCGCCGGGCTCCACGCGCGCGCCGGGCATGAGCCGCTCCGACTTCCCCTCGTGCTCGCGGTAGAGCACTGCCGTCGCGGCAAGCGCGGCGTGGTCCGTGACTACGGGCGGGGAAGCGAATCGGTGGTCGTGCTGTCGCCGGTTCCAATCGAGATAAACGACCATGAGCACCGCCAAGCTCGCCGCGACAAGCAGCGGCCAGCGCCACTTCAGCGGCTTCCCCGTTTTCCTTATTGGATCGATGACGTCGTTCTCGCAGGCAAGGAGCGCACGCTCCATCTCCCCCGCGCTCGCGTAGCGGCGGGCCGGATCGGCCTCGAGCGCGCGCTCCACGACGTTCACGAAATCGGCAGGAAGGTCGGGCCTCGCGTCCCGGAGCGGCTTTCGCTTCCCCGTCCGGTGCTGATCGACCAGCTCGCGGAAGGTAGAGGCGTCGATGGGATAGCGTCGCGTGACGAGGCGGTAGAGGAGCACTCCGAGGGAATAGATGTCCGATGAGGGCGTGGCCTTGGCGCCGTCCAGAACCTCCGGCGCTACGGCGAGCGGCGTGCCGTAGACCGCCTCCCCGCCTTCCCTGGCCCCCAGCTCATCCGGAAGGAAGGCCGCGGCCGCGCCGAAGTCCATGAGGACGATCCTGCCGCTCGCTTCCTCGCGCATGACGTTCTGGGTCTTCACGTCGCGGTGCACGAGGCCCTTCTTGTGGATCGCGGAGAGGGCCTGGCACAGCGCGACGCCGATCGTCACCGCCTCGCGGTCGCTTCTCTGGCCCGCAATGGTGATGATCTGCTCGAGGGTCTGGCCGCGTATGAGGTCGGTCCAAAGTCCGGGGCGCCCCTGATGGACGTCGGCGCCGTGAACCGTGACGACGTGCTGGGACCGAACCTGGGCGAGCATTCGGGCCTCGCCTATGAATTGATCGGTGGCCCGCTTCGATCCAGCGCGGCTCAGGGAAAGGAGCTTGAGCGCGACGTCGCATCGCAAGCGTGTGTCGAGCGCGCGGTACACCTCGCCGAAGGCGCCGTCGCCGATCTTCTCCCGCACCTCCAGGTGCCCCCACGTGAAAGGGAGGGGGATGCTGGAGGGAGGATCGACGTGGGCCGCCACGACCGACTCTAGGATTCGCAGCGCCTCGATGCTATCGGTGCTGTCCGGGTCGGCTTCGAGCGCGTGGTCCCAATCGACCGGCTTGCCGTCCGCAATCGTCTGGGCGAGCTTCAAGAGCCGCTCGTGCCGGTCGTCGTCTTCTGGAGTCACGCCCTGTCCTCCTTGGGTTTCCGCCGCGCTCTTCTAGCGGTGCCCGCACCGTCCATGACTAGAACGCCGGAATCGGCGCCATCTGCACAGGATAATGAAGCGGGGGTGGACCTGCCAGCCGGCCGGAGATGGGCCCTAACTCAGCGTTTGGGGGCCTGGGAAGGCGGAGACGAGGGCACGACCGGCTGTCCGTCCAGGACCTGCCGGACCGTCTGGGAAAGGCTTTCCAGCGTGAACGGCTTCTGCAGGAAGGCCACCCCCTCGTCCAGGACCCCGTGGCGGACCACCGTATCATCCGTGAATCCGGAGACGAAGAGAATGCGGGTCTCCGGCCGGCGCGAGCTCAGCCGCTCGGCCAGCTCCCGTCCCCCCATGAGGGGCATGACGACATCGGTGAGAAGGAGGTGGATCGGCCCCTTGTGGCCCGCCTCGACCTCGAGGGCGCGCACCCCGTTCTCCGCCTCGAGCACCTTGTATCCGTGGAATTCGAGGAGGTCCTTGCCGATCGAGCGCACCCCAGCCTCGTCCTCGACGAGGAGGACGGTCTCCCCTCCGCGCGCGCGAAGATCCGGCGCGGTGGCCGGAGGAGCGGATGGGGCGGCAGGCTCCTTGAGCGGCAGATGGACCGTGAAGGTCGAGCCGCTCCCGGGCTCGCTTCGCACGCTCACGCTGCCGCCATTCTGCCGTGCGACCCCGTACACCGTGGAGAGCCCGAGCCCGGTTCCCCTCCCGGGCCCCTTCGTCGTGAAGAACGGCTCGAAGATGCGCTCGAGCGTCTTCGTGCTCATTCCGACGCCCGTGTCCTCGACGCGCAGCACGCAATAGCGCCCGGGGCGATCGAGGTTGAGATCGCGCGCCTCCGCCTCGCCGACGTCGCTCGTCGCCACCGCGATGTGAAGGCGTCCGCCGCTCGGCATCGCGTCGCGCGCGTTCACGGCGAGATTCATGATGACCTGCTCGAGCTGCCCGCGGTCGCAGCGAACGTGGACCGGCGCGGTGTCGCAGGTGCAGGCGATCTCCACGTCCTCTCCGATCAGGCGCCGGAGCATTCCTTCGATCTCACCCACCACCGTGTTCACGTCGAGCACCTGGGGCGCGAGCACCTCGTTCCGGCTGAAGGTGAGGAGCTGCCGCGTGAGCATCGCGCCCCGGGCGCTCGCACCGTGGATCGACTCGGCCTTCTCGCGCTCCTTCGATCCACCGGGGAGGTCCTTCTGGAGGAGCTCGCTCTGAGTCATGATCACGGTGAGCAGGTTGTTGAAATCGTGCGCCACGCCGCCGGCCAGAACGCCGAGGGCTTCCATCTTCTGCGCCTGGCGGAGCTGCTCCTCGCTGACCCGCAGCGCTTCCTCGGAATTCTGGAGCGCCTGCTCGGCCTTCAGCCGCTGCGTCACGTCCGTCGCGACGCCGATCACGCCCTGGATCTCCCCGCTTCCGTCCTTGAGCGGAGCGTAGCGGACGTCAAAGTGGATCCCCGCCACCGCCACGCTCGCCTCGATCTCCTCCCCCGATATCGCGCGCCGCACGTGGTCGAGGATGTCGGCATGGTCTTTGTAGAGCACGTACACCGATTTCCCCACCACCTCGCCCGGCTTCAACCCGAGCGACTCGAGCCCGTGCCCTTCGGAGACGGTGAAGATCCCCTCGCGGTCGATGGCGAAAAGGACGATCGGCGCGGATGCGATCACCGCCCGCAGGCGCTCCTCCACACGCTCGAGGGTGCGCTGGGCGCGGCGCATCTCGGTGACGTCGCGGAAGCTCACGAGGAGGACGTCCTCCTCCTCGTGCCGGAAGCGGTTGGCCGCGACCTGCGCCGTGCGCTCCTCTCCAAAGCGCGTCTGGAGCGTGCACTCGAGCGCGATGGGCGATCCGCCGGCAAGACACGCGTCGTACGAGGCGCTCAGACGGTCCCACTCCTCCGGCGTGTGGAGATCCGCGAGCACCCGCTCCTGGATCTCGGCGGGCGAGAAGCCGAGGATCGAGCACGCCGCCGGATTCGCGAGCGTGATGCCGAACGTGCCGGGACGCACCATCAGGATTCCGTCCACGTTCCGCTCGTAGAGGAGCCTGTAGCGCATCTCGGATCGGCGAAGGCCCTCGAGTCCGGTCAGGTCCTGGATCATGACCATGATCTCGTCGGCGGTTCCGTTCGGGCCGCAGATCGGAAGCGAGGTGAGATAGAGGAGACCTTCGACGTTGCTCCCGACCTTCCCGCGAAGCTCTTGATGGCTCACGACAGCGTCGCTGGACGTGCGCGCGACCGGGCATTCGGCACACGGTCCGCCGAGTCGCGAGCACACCGACATGCAGCTCGATCCGACCCAGGAGCCGCCGTCCTGCGGCGGGAAGAGATCGCACATGGCGCGATTCGCCCAGCTGATCTTCGAGTCGCGGTCGGTCACGAAGACGAAGGTGTCGGTCTGTCCGACGAACGCGGCGAACTTCTGCCGCTCCCGGTCGAGCAGGCGCAGATGGCTGTCGAGCGTCTTGAACCAGCGCTCGTCGCGCGAGCGCTGGACCTTGTGGCGGGCGATCTCGTCGTGGAAGTGGGCCTTCGCGGCGAGGATCGCCGCGAGCGTCGTGATCCGGGCCTCGAGCTCGGGATCGTCTCCGTCCTCCGGCCAGGGCAGGCACACGGCCCCGAGAGCGTTTTCGCCGGCGGTCAACGGAAACGCGCGAAGCGCGCAGGTCTCCCCGCTCGGGGGACGCTGCGCCTTGGCTCCGGTCCGGGTGGCCTCGAGCGCGGCACTCTTGAATGCGGAACGATGACGCTCGCGCGCCTCGGGCGAGCCGTGCCAGAAATCGCGAAGCGGTTGGTTCCCGTCGGCGAGGAACACCGCGGCCGCGCCCACGTTGGCTTCCTCCGCGAGGAGCGCTGCGCCCTCCACGAGCGCCTCGTCGAGGCTCTCGACGCTGAGGAGGCGCGCCAGCCTCGAGCGGTCGGCGCTCACGACGCTCCGCGGCCGCGCGCATCGTAGGCGCGGGCGAGCCAGTCGGCCACGCGCTCGACCTTGGCCACCGAGGCCTCGTCGAACGCGCCGACCTGATGGCTGTCGATGTCGATCTGACCGTGGATCACGTCGCCCGATCGGATCAAGACCACGAGCTCGGAGCGCGTGGAGACGCTGCACGCCAGGTAGTTCGTGATCTCGCGGACGTCGGGGATGTTCATGTTCCGGCGCTCGGCGACCGCGGTGCCGCACACGCCGTTCCCGACACCGATGAAGACGTGATCGGTGGGTGCGCCGACAAACGGACCGAGCCGGAGCATGTTGTCGGAGAAGAGCTCGTAGACGCCGGTCCAGTCGAAGCGCGGGTCCGAGCGGCTCAAGCCCAGAACCGCCGTCTCGAGAAGGCGTTCGAGCTCTGCCCCGCTCGCTACCATCTCGTCCAGGTGGGCGATCAGATCGTCGATTTCCATTCAGCCAAAGATCGGTAGATTGGGCCGCGCTCTTTAGCGTCCGGCGGGGGTCGGCGAGGCAGATAAGTCGTTGGGAATACGTCCGCAAAGTGCTCCCGCTCGCCTGAAAGGGAGTCACGGAACTGCGGGGGGGTCGTACGGGTGGATGACGTTGTGGCCGGGCGGGAGTAGTTTACGTTCGCCCTCGATCGATCGCGCACTGAAAACCTCGGAGGAACCCTCGATGCTGCGCCGCGTCTCCCTCGCGCTCGCAATCACCGCCTTGGCCGCCGCACCCGCTCTCGCCCAGCACGATCACCACGCGGCCCCCGCGACCGGTTCGGGCGCCGCGCCGCTCCTCGAAGGGCTCGGTCCGGTCCACTTCGAGATCAAGACGCGCGTGCCACTCGCACAGAAGTACTTCGACCAGGGGCTTCGTCTCGCCTACGGCTTCAACCACGAAGAAGCCAAGCGGGCGTTCCTCGAAGCCGCGCGCCTCGATTCCACATGCGCGATGGCCTGGTGGGGCGCGGCGCTCGTTTTGGGTCCGAACATCAACCTGCCCATGAGCTCCGAGGCGGAGACGGAGGCCTACCGCTACGCGCAACGCGCGCTCGCGTGCGCGCCGGCGGCGCCGGTCGAGCGCGGCATGGTCGACGCGCTCGCAAAGCGCTACGACGCGACGGGCGGGATGAATCGCGCCGAGCACGATTCCGCCTACGCGGACGCCATGCGCGCGCTCCACAAGGCGAACCCGGCCGATCCCGACATCGCGACCCTCACGGCCGAGTCCCTCATGGACCTCAGACCGTGGGACTACTGGGCCATGGACGGGAAGGCACAGCCGGGCACGATGGAGATCGTGTCGATCCTCGAGGGAGTGCTGAAATCGCACACGGATCACATCGGAGCGATCCACCTCTACATCCACGCGGTCGAGGAGTCGCCCGAGCCGGGGCGCGCCGAGAAATACGCGGACAAGCTGGCCACGCTCGCCCCGAGCGCGGGGCACCTCGTGCACATGCCCAGCCACATCCACCTGCGCGTGGGACGCTACGCGGACGCGGTCGACTTCAACGCCAAGGCGATCACGGCGGATCGCGCCTACATCGGGAAGTACAACCCGCCCGGCGTGTATCCGATCATGTACTACCCGCACAACATCCACATGCGCTGGTCGGCGCTCCTCTCCTCGGGGCGCAGGGCGGACGCGCTCCAGGCCGCGCGCGACATCGAGAAGGCCGTTCCGGACTCCATCGTCACGGCGATGCCGATGGCGGAGTTTCTTCGGGTCGCCCCCTATCTCACCCAGGCTCGGTTCGGGCTCTGGGAGGAGGCGCTGAAGGAGCCCGCTCCTCCTCCGGGGATGCCCTTCCAGCGCGGCGCGTGGCACTACGCGCGCGGGATGGCGTACGCCGCGGGGGGCAAGTACGCCGAAGCGCAGGCGGAGCGGGACAGCGTGCTCACCGTCGCCAACGCACTGCCGCCCGATGCGTACTTCAGCTTGAATCCGGCAGCGCCGGTCTACCGATTCGCCGCGGCGCACCTCACGGGCGAGATCGCGCTCCGGCGCGGGAACAACGATGAGGCCATCCAGCTCCTCCAGACGGCAGCCGGGATGCAGGACTCGCTCCACTACGACGAGCCGCCGGCGTGGCAGCAGACGGCTCGCCAGTCCCTCGGTACCGCGCTGCTCGCGGCGGGGCGCGCGGCGGACGCGGAAGCGGTGTATCGTGAAGATCTCGCGCGCTACCCCGAGACGGGGTGGTCGCTCTACGGACTCACGCAGGCGCTCCGCGCAGAGGGGAAGACGAAGGAAGCCGCCGAGGCCGAGAAGCGCTTCCGGCGCGCGTGGGCGAAATCGGACACGAAGCTCGTGGCATCGCGGTTCTGAGTGAAGGGGGTAGCCCCTTTGGTCGCACGGGAGACGCCATGGATCGGCCCAGCCTCCTGACCTTCGACGTCTTCGGCACCGTCCTCGACTGGCGCCAGGGTCTTGTCGACGCGGCGGCCGCGCAAGGCATCGACGTC
>Ga0111539_10000812_pt1 | contig 40536 bp, 37 predicted proteins | sample RhiMethybrSRZTD1_FD_79667 | JGI IMG/M metagenome (GOLD analysis project Ga0111539, IMG submission 79667) | Populus rhizosphere microbial communities from Tennessee, USA - Rhizosphere MetaG P. TD hybrid SRZTD1 (version 2) (version 2) | ecosystem: Host-associated > Plants > Roots > Rhizosphere >... | reverse complement strand
TCAGACGGCGGACAGGACCTTCTCGACCTCGCGCTGCTCCTTCATGCCGAGCTTGCTGAACAGGCTCAGCGCCTCGCGCAGGAGCTGGACGCCGCCCGGCGTGTCGCCGAGATCGATCTTGTAGCGGCCGAAGCGCTCGAGGCCGCGCGCCAGCTCGCTCTCGTTGCCGATCTGCCGCAGGAGCTCGACCCCGCGCGCGAAGTAGCTCTCCGCCATCGGCGGCTCGCCCGGCTTGGGCAGTCGCTCGATGGTCCTCTCGTCGTCGAGCTTGCTGGTGCCGATGAAGACCTGCGCCAGGGTCAGGAGCGCGCGCCCCTCGTTGTCGCGCAGACCGGCCGAGGCGGCCACCTGGTAGGCGCGCTGGGCCAGCGCCCGGGCGCGCGGCCCGGCGCCGCTGGCGTGCTCGAGCAGCGCCAGGTTGCGGGTCGCCTCGACCTGCAGGCGGCGGTCGTCCACCTCCTGCGCGATGTCGAGCGCCTCCTCGAGCCGGCGGCGCGCCTCCTCGGCGCGATCCTCGCCGAGGGCCAGCTCGCCGAGGTTGCACAGCGCCAGCGCCTGGAGCGGCAGCGCGCCGATCTGCTCCGCCTCGGTCAGCGCCTGCTCCCAGCCGCGGCGCGCCTCGTCGTGGTCGCCGAGCTCGAAGGCAAGGACCGCCACGTTGTTGAGCGAGGCGATGACCCCGGCGCGATCGCCGACCGCCCGCCGGATCTCGAGCGCCTCCTGGTGGCAGGTCAGCGCCTCGCCGAAGCGGCCGCGGTCCTTCTGGATGTTGCCCAGGTTCGACAGCGAGTGGGCGATGGAGCGCTTGTCGCCGCCGCGCCCGCGCCGGGCCAGTCCCTGCGACACCTTGTCGTGCGCCTCGTCGTAGCGGCCGAGCAGGTGGAGGACCGAACCGATGTCGTCGAGCGAGCCGGCGATGCCGCGCAGGTCGCCGGCCTGCTCGAACAGCTCGAGGCCGCGCTCGAGGTACTCGAGCGCCAGCTTGAGATCCCCCTTGCGCCGCCACACCCGGCCCATCTTGTTGAAGGCGACCGCCGCCTTGGTGCGCGACGCGCACACCCAGGCCAGGCGCAGCATCCGCTCGAAGCCGCCGAGCGCCGCCTCGTAGTCTCCCTTGAGCTCGTACACCGAGCCGAGGTCGTGCCAGAGGTGGATGCGGGCCGCGAGATCCGCTTCACCGAGGCAGGACAGCGCCTGCGAGTAGAGGCGGATGGCCCGCTCGTTGAAGAAGCTCTGCCGGGCGTAGTCGGCGGCGCGCCGGTAGCGGGCCGCGGCGGCGCTCGGGTCGCCGGCCAGCTCGAGGTGGCGTGCGACGTCCTCCTGCGACATGGCGGCGCGCCCCTGCGGCCGGAGCTCGAGCGACTGCGCCACCACCCGGTGATAGGCGCGGCGCCGGTCGGGCACCATCCGGTCGTACACGGTCGACCACAGGTAGGGGTAGGCGAAGCGGAACTCGCGCTCGCCCGGGACGGTGGAGCCCTCGACCTCGACGATCCACTCCCTCTCGATCAAACGGAGGACCGCACCGCCCGCCGAGGAGCGGGTCTGGTCGCCGGCCGCGGCGATCTGCGCCAGGGTCGGGCCGTCCGGATCGCTGGTCTCGAGGTCGCGCACGCGGATGAGGGCGACCACGCCGTCCAGCCAGAAGGTCTCGCCGATGACCGCCGCCATCTCGAGGACGTCGCGGTCGACGTCCGGCATGACCCGGACGCGCTCGGCCACCAGCTGCTCGTGGCCGTCGGGCAGGGCCGCGCGGGCCAGCGCCGCCTCGTCGACCCGCCACGAGCGGGCGCCGGAGCGGACCACCACGTCGCTCTCGATCAGGTAGCGCATCAGCTCGAACAGCGCGCGCGGCGAGCCGCCCAGCTTGCGGGCGTGCGAGAGCAGCCGCGGCGGGATGCGATCGAGCGGGCGGCACAGCTCGCGCATCAGCTCCTCGACCTCGGTGTCGTCGAGCGGGCCGAGGTCGATGCGGTCGAGCGCGGTGTCGACGTCGCCGAAGCTGGGATGGCGGTCGTAGAGCGCCTCGCCGCGCGCGGTGCCGAGCACCACGACCGGCGAGTGGCCGAGCCCGGCGACCAGGTAGTGGAGGAGGTTGACCGACTCTGGCTCGGCCAGCTCGAGGTTCTCGAAGCAAAGGACGAGCGGACCGGCGGCGGCGTCGGCGGCGAGGAAGCGGCGCAGCGACAGGAAGGTGCGCGCCTCGAGCTGCTGCGGCGCCTCGGCCATCGGGGCGATGACCGGGCTGTCGGGGAAGGGCAGGCGCATCAGGTGGGCGATGAGGTGCGCGGTCTCGGTGACCCGCGCGGCCGGCATCACCTCGGCGACGCCGGCGATGATCTTGTCGTGGCTCTCGTCGATCAGCTCCGAGGCGGTGACGCCGAAGCGGCCGGCCAGCAGGCGGCCGAACAGCGAGTAGAGCACCCCGGAGCCGTCGGCGGATCCGACCAGGACGCGCACGTCCGGCCGCTTCTCGCCGACCGCGCGGGCCAGCTCGCGAACGGTGGCGGTCTTGCCCATGCCCGGCTCGCCGACCAGGAGCGCGAAGCCGAGCGTGCTCTCCTTGATGGCCCGGTCGACCACCGAGAGGAGCAGCCGGACCGCGGAGCTGCGCCCGGTGTAGGCGGCGCGCAGCTCGAACGGGTGCTCGCCGGCCTCGTCGGCGTCCTCCGCCGGCATGATGCGGTCGAGGGCGGCGTCGATCGACGGATCGGCGATGGTGTCGAGGTCGAGCTCGAACTCGGGCACCCGGTCGGTGCTGCAGACCGGACACAGGTCGCCGCCGACCAGTGCGCGGCCGCAGGTGGAACACACGTTCTGGGCAGCCGTTCCCATCGATCTCGAGACGGCGGACGCTATTTGCTCGCCCCCACTTTGTCAACCGCGAGGGCGAAGCTGGCATGGCGCCTGGGGACGCCGGCGGGCCTGAACTCAGGTGGCTGGAACTCATGCATTTTCGCGGCGGAGTGCTATCGTGACTGGGTGTTGCCGCTGGCGGTGTGCTCGGCCGCGTTGCCGATCGACATCCGGCCGATCCTCGGTCCCGGCGTCGCGCTCCACATTCCGCCCCGCGGCTCGCTCAGCCGAGCCGAGCTCACCGCCGCTCTCGGCGAGGCGGACGCGCTCATCGCGCTCCTCGACGTGGCGGTCGACGAGTCCCTGCTGGGCGCCGCCCCGCGCCTGCGGGTGGTTGCCAACCACGCGGTCGGCTACGACAACGTGGACGTCGCGGCCGCCACCCGGCGCGGCATCGTGGTGACCAACACCCCTGACGTCCTGACCGACGCGACCGCCGACTTCACCTTCGCGCTCATCCTGGCGGCGGCCCGCCGCCTCGGCGAGGGAGAGGTCCTGGCCCGGAGCGGTGCCTGGCTGGGCTGGGCCCCCGACCAGTTGCTCGGCCAGTCGGTGGCCGGGCGGACGCTCGGGGTCATCGGCTTCGGCCGCATCGGCCAGGCGGTGGCCCGGCGCGCCGCCGGGTTCGCGATGAACGTGCTCTACACCTCGCCGCGCGAGGTGGCCGGCGCTGCCGCCCGGCGGGTCGCGCTCGACGAGCTCCTGGCGGCCGCGGACGTGGTCTCGCTCCACTGCCCGCTCACCGCCGAGACCCGCCACATCATCGACCGGGCGGCGCTGGCAAAGATGAAGCCGACCGCCGTCCTGGTGAATACCGCGCGCGGTCCCTGTGTCGACGAGGAGGCGCTGGCCGCTGCGCTCGAGCACGGCACCATCGCCGGCGCCGGGCTGGACGTGTTCGAGAACGAGCCATCGATTCACCCCGCGCTCCTGGCCAGCCGCAAGGTGGTGCTGGCACCGCACCTCGGCTCGGCGACGCTCGAGGCGCGCGGCGGCATGGCCCGCATGTGCGCCGAGGCGGTGGCCGCCGTGCTCGCGGGCCGCCGGCCGGCCCACCCGGTCAACCCGGAAGTGCTCGCTTGAGTCCCGGGCCCAAGGTCCTGGTGGTCACCAGCGCCGGCGCGCCGCCGCCGGTCGTGACGCCGGTCCTCGCCGCGCTGGAGGCGCACGGCCTGGTGGTGCGCGCCATCGACGTCGGCCGGGTCGGCTCGCGTTCCTCGAGCGGGGCGTGGAAGCTGGTCAAGGCCATCGTCGGCGAGGTGGCCGAGCGGCGGCTGGCGCGCGAGCTGGTCGACCACCCCCCCGACGTGGCGGTCGCCTTCGACCCGGGCAGCGCGGCGGCGCTGTCGGCGGCGCGCGACGACTCGGAGACGCCGGCGCCGGTGGTCGCGGTGGTGCCCGAGCTGGAGCCCAAGGGGGAGGAGTGGGCCGGGGCAGGGGCCGACCGCTACCTCACGGTCGACGACGCGGCGGCGGTCGCGCTGGCCGACGGCGGGGTGGACGGCGCGCGCATCCTGCCGGTCGGTCCCTTCTGCCCCCTGCCGTACGCCCAGGCGGGGCGCGAGGCGCGCGCGGCGTTGCGCGGCCGCTTCAAGCTGCCCGCCACCGGTCCCATCGTGCTGGTCGAGGTGTCGGGTCTCGGCTACGAGACCACCTCGCAGCTGGCGCTCCAGCTCTCGCTGTCGAGCGCGAAGGCGGCCTACCTGTTCGCCGCCGGTGACGACGCCGACGCCGCCACCGCGCTGCGCCGCCAGGTGCCCACGCTCGGGCTCAAGGCCAAGCTGTTCGGCAACACGAGCGACGCGCCGCTCTTCTGGCGCGCCGCCGACGTGGTGATCGCGCGGCCGCGCACGCCGGCGGTGGCCAAGGCGATGGCGGTCGGGGCGCGCATGGTGGCGCTGGCGCCCGAGGACGGCGCCGGCAAGGCGCTCGCCGAGTCGCTCGAGGCGCGCAAGCTCGGGATCGCCGCGCAGGGGCCGCTGTTCGTCTCGAGCGCGCTCGAGGCGGTGCTGGCCGCCGCCGGGCCGCCGTCGATGGAGGGGGAGGACGGCGCCGGCAACGCCGCCGACGTGGTGTGGGTGGTCGGGCGCGCCCGCCGCGAGATCGCCGAGGAGGTGCGCGCCGCCGAGCGGGCCGAGACCCGCGCGCGAGTGCAAGCGGCCACCGCCGCGGCGAGCGCGGCCGAGCGGCAGAGCGCGGCGGCCGGCGACCTCGAGGACCTGGGCTGGGGCGATTCCGCGGCGGACGACGAACCGGCCGCGGCTGCGGCGGCGCCGCCCGACCGCGCCGAGATCGAGCGGCTGCGCCGCGACGTCGAGGCGCGCATGGCGCGCGTGCAGCGCAGCATCGGCGACGCGCAGCAGTCGGCGGCCCGCTGGCAGAAGAAGGCGGAGGAGGGCAGGAAGGCCGGCAGCGACGCCGCCGCCCGCGAGGGGGAGCGCAACGCCGACCTCGAGCGGGCGCGCATGCACGCGGCGCTGGCCGAGCTCGCCGAGCTGTCGACCGAGAAGGAGGCGCTCGAGAAGGCGGCCGCCGCCGCGCCGCCGCCGCGCGCGGCGCAGGAGCCGGTCGGTTCGCCGCCGCCGCGCAGCGCGCCGCCGCCGCGCGCCTCGAGCGGAGCGGACCGCTCGGTGGACGATCTCCTGCGCGACATGAAGCGCCAGGGCGGCGCCAGTTCCGGAGGCGGCGGTGGCGGCGGCGGTGGCAAGAGCGCGGCCCGCCCGGCCAGCACCGTCGACGACGAGCTCGAGGCGCTCAAGCGCAAGATGTCGACCAAGAAGCGAGGCAAGCCGTGATCCGCTGGATCACCCTGCTCCTATTCGCCGCCGCCCTGCTGGCGGCTCCCGCCTGCTCCGGCGGCAGCGGCCGTTCGACGGCGAGCGCGGTCCGGGTCCAGAAGAGCAAGAAGAAGCGCCACCGCCACCGCCACAAGTCGTCGTCCTCCTCGTCCTCCTCCTCGGCGTCGAACTGGACCACGCACCACCCGCGCCATTCCCACCCGCATCCTCATCCGCACGAGCCGGACGAGCACCACCACCACCACCATCCGCATCCGCACCTCGACGGGCCCAACGGCCACCATCATCCGTATTGAGGATCGCCGGCGGGCAATTGCCCTGCCGGTACCTCGAGATCGCGCAGCCGAGCTCCATCTGGGACCTCGAGATCCCACCTCCGGGCGAACCGGCTGATTCGGCTGTGGTGCCAGGTGGCACCCCGGTTGCGAGGAGTGGCCTGCATGACCACTCGCCTCGCCCTGACCTGCCTCCTGTCGCTCGCCTGTGAGTCCAGCACCACGCCGCTCGCAGGTGGCGACGGTTCCCCGTCGGGCGGCGACGCCTCGGCGACGCAGGATGCCGCCGGCTCGGGCGGCGATGCAGGCGGCTCGGGCGGCGCGCTCGGCACGGTGGCCGAGCTCGACGACCCGTGTCCCGACGGCGCCGGCGAGCTGCCCGGCACCACCTGCCAGCTGGTCGAGGTGTCGTGCCCGGGCATCCCGCCGCTGCGCGCCCAGGTGCGGATCACCGCGCCGTCGACCGACGCCACGCCGCGCGGCACCATCCTGTTCGGCACCGGCGGCGGTGGCGAGAGCTGGTACGAGGGCGGCAGCGGCTCGCCGGCGAGGGGGATGATGCGCTCGCTGGCGGGCGACGGCTTCCGCGTCGTGCAGCGCGCCTGGCTCGAGCAGTGGGAGAGCGGCGGCGCCGGGCTGGCCGCGGCCGCCTGCCGCTACGCGACGCTCCTCACCTGGGTCGACGATGACCTCAACCGCGAGGGCGGCGCGCTGTGCGCGACCGGCAACTCGGGCGGCTCGGCCGAGATCGGCTACGCCCTGTCGCGCTGGGGGCGCGAGGCCATCCTCGATCTGGCGGTGCCGACCGGCGGTCCGGTCATGAGCCGCGTCGACCTCGGCTGCCTCGACTTCGACGCCTGGATCGACGAGTGCCAGGAGGTCCCCGACGGCACCAGCTGCGAGCCGGCCAACGTGCAGTGCAACTACGACGGCTCCAACTTCGTCCACATCGACGGGGCCTACCTGCCCGACACGCCGTGCGAGCTCCACGACCAGTCGTTCGCCGGCACGCTCCTGGCCGACAGCATCCTCTCGCCCGACGCCGACGTCGACTTCGGCGCCACGCCGGTGCATCAGCTGATCGGCGAGCGCGACTGCTCCCCCGCGCTGCCCCAGGGCGTCGCCTGGTACGACGCCGTCGTGAGCCTGAAGCAGCAGACCTTCGTCGCCGCCACCGGCCACGGCACCGCCGGCACCACCGAGGGCGCCGCCGCCATCGGCCGCGTGCTCGACGAGGAGTGCGTCGTCCGCTGAGCCGGTTTAGATGCTTTCACGTTGACGTAGTCGTAGGCGTAGACGACCTGGACGTTGACAGTCCCCTTTGACGAGGGCGAGTGCGGCTTCACCGCGCGGTCGGCTCCGGCACCTCGCCGCAGGCGTTGTCGCAGGTGCCGCCGGCGCAGCGCGGGGTGAATGCGCACGAGGCCGGCAGGGCGCCCGGCAGGGCGTTGGGCGGACACTCGACGCCGGTGCAGTTGGTCTTGCGCCACTCGCTGTTGGCCTGCATGAAGTGCAGGTTCATCGGCAGGGCGGTGACGGTCACGTCGCAGCAGGGATCGTCGCCCGGCACGACCGGGAACACGCCGCAGTCGGCGTCCGACTGGCAGGTGCGGGCCGGCGGCGGCGAGGTCGCGCTCCACGCCGCTGCCCGCGCGGTCACCGGATCCGGCTGCCCGCCCGGGGTCGCATGGTCCGGTTCGCCGGCCGGCTTCTTCTGCCCGCTGTCACGGCAGGCGGCGGCGAACAGGAGGAGCGTGGCGAGTCGGCCGAGCGCTGCAGGAGACATCCCGGCCCATCGTATTCCACGGCACGTTTCTCGGCAGTCGTGATAGGTTGGATCATGTCGATTTCGCGTGTCGCCACGACGTTGCTGGCCGCCGTGCTCCTCAGCGGGTGCGCGGCGGATGAGGGCGACGCCGGATCGACCGGCAGTCTCGCGCGGCCCCTGGCGGTCGATTCCTGCGGCGGCGCGCCGACCGTGAGCAACGGCGGCTTCGAGACCGGCGGCTTCGCCCCCTGGACCTTCAAGCGCCGCGTCTCGGTGCTCCGGCTGGCCCGGCACACCGGCAGCTGGGGCGTGCGCCTCGGGCGCGAGGCCGGCTGGACAGGCCACAACCTCATCGAGCAGACCATCCACGTGCCGGCGCGGTCGGATGCCGTCTCGTCGTCGCTCTCGTTCTGGTTCCAGCCCCACTGCTCGGTCAAGCCGGACCGCTTCGTCACCCAGGTCTGGTCCACCTCGGGCGAATACCTCGCGCTCCTGTCGAAGAACTGCACCAACACCGGCACCTGGACGCCGCTGTCGGTCGACCTCACCGCCTGGGCCGGCCTCGACGTGGTCGTCCGCTTCGACCACTACGACGACGGCGTGGCGGAGACGCCGAGCTACACCTACGTCGACGACATCCAGGTCCTGTCCGAGGTGGCGCCGCCCACCGTGCTCATCACCGAGCCGTCCGACGGCGCCAACGTCTCACACCTGCCCGAGGTGACCGCCGAGGCGCGCGTGAGCGCCTGCAGCTCGCTCGACCGCGTCGAGCTCTACGCCGACGGCGTCCTGTTCGCCACCTCGCCGACCTCGCCGGCCACCGCCGGCTGGTCGACCACCCTCGCGCCGGCCACCCACACCTTCCTGGCCCGGGTGTTCGACAGCGCCGGTGGCACCGCCCAGCACTCGGTCCAGGTGACCACGCCCTGCTCGGAGGCTCCCGAGTGGAACGTGACCCACCCGCTGGCCAGCACGGTCCAGCCGGTCACCCCGACCATCGGCCCGAACGGGCGCGATCTCGACGGCCTTCCGCTGAGCGCGGTCTTCCTGCCGACCGACAGCCGCCTGTTCGCGCACGACGCCGCCTCGGCGGCCGATCTGGGCAGCGCCATCACCAGCGGCCTCATCGCGCGGCCGCCGCTGGTGGTCGAGCTCGGCACCGGCGCCGCCGCGGCCACCTACGTCTTCGCCGCCTCGGCCGACGGTCGTCTCTACAAGTACGTGATGGTCGGCGGCGTGATGCAGTCGGCCGGCAGCCGCGATCTCCGCCGTCCCGGCTGCTCGGGCGACAAGCTCAGCGGGACCCCGGCGATCCAGCTGAAGCGGTTCTCGAACACCGGCTACACCCTGGCGGGCGACGCGATCTTCGTCAGCACCCAGCACGCCTGCGGCGACCATCAGGAGAACCAGATCATCGCCCTCGATCCGGCGGCGCCGATCGGCGCTCCGCCGCTGTGGACGTTCAACGAGTTCGGCGAGTACCAGGTGGACGGCAACGCCGGCGGCTGCACGGTCGACTACGCGCTCAACCGGCTCTACTGCGCCACCGACAAGGCCCCCTCGGTGCCGACCTCGGTCTGGGCCATCGACGTCAACACCGGCCAGCCGGTCTGGTCCCACAACGCCGGCCCGATCGTGGCCCGCCCGATGCTGAACCCGGTGTCGCGCCATCTGTTCGTCGTCAACCTCGCCGGAACGCTCCGCGCCTTCGACCCGGACAGCGTGGTCAACGGCTCGCCGGCCGTCGACTGGTCGCTCCCGATTCCGATGCCTGCCGGATCGACGATCGTCGCAGACCCCTGGCCCGAGCACCGCGGCGACCTGGCCGACCGCGTGTTCCTCACCTCCACCGCGGGCTTCCTCTACATGGTGGCCGACGAGGGGACCAGCGGGTCGGTCAAGTGGGAAGCCCAGCCGCTGCCCGGCGAGTTCTACACCAGCGAACCGGTCGTCCTGTTCCGCGGGAGTCAGGCCTTCGTCTACGTCGGCACCAGCAGCGGGCGGCTGATGGCGGTCCTGCCGAGCGAGACGTCGGGCGACAACATCCACTCCTATCGCGATGTCGGCGAGCCCAATACGAGCGTCGGGGGCTCCTCGCTCCTGCCGAACGGGCTCGTCGTCACCGGGCAGAATCTGGCCGGTGGAACGGTGAGCAAGCGCTTCTGTGCCCCCTTCCTGCCCCGATCCCCGTTCTAGTGTCCGGGTCCGGGCAGGGCAGGGCAGGGATGGACGTCGGCCCGCCGCCTGGTGTCGAATGGTGAGGTGGCGGGGCGCCCCGACGAGAGCGACGAGGCCGGTCGGGCGCTGACCTTGCCGCGCCAGACCGGCGCCGCGGCCACCCAGCCGCTCGACGCCACCATCGTCGGCAGCCCCGAGCCGGCCCCCTCGCTGCCGCTGCCGCACATCAGCGTCAGCGAGCCGGCGGAGGAGGACGAGCCGCAGGCGGCGGGCACGGCGGGGCCCGACCTGGTGGTGGTCGGCATGCTCGGCGAGGGCGGGATGGGACGGGTCCAGCTCGCTCGCCAGCGCTCGCTCCAGCGCGAGGTCGCGATCAAGCGGCTGCGCGTCGGCGCCAGCGACTGGGACGCTCACCTCCTGCGCGCCGAGGCGCTGGTCACCGGCCACCTCGAGCACCCGAACATCATTCCGGTCCACGCCCTCGGCATCGACAGCCGCGGCCGGCCGATCCTGGTGATGAAGCGGGTCGAGGGGGTCTCGTGGCGCGATCTCCTGCACGACGAGCACCACCCGGGCTGGGCGCGGCGCGAACCGGACCGCGAGGCCCGGCTGGTCTGGCACATCGACATCCTCGCTCAGCTGTGCAACGCGATCGCCTTCGCGCACAACCGCGGCATCGTCCACCGCGACATGAAGCCGGACAACGTGATGGTCGGCGAGTTCGGCGAGGTCTACCTCATCGACTGGGGCGTCGCGGTCAAGTCCGGCGCCCACTCGCGCGACGCCGCCGGCAACCCGGTCCTGGTCGGCACGCCGGCCTACATGGCGCCGGAGATGGCGCGCGGCGGACCGCTCGACGAGCAGACCGACGTCTACCTGCTCGGCGCCGCCCTGCACGAGATCCTGACCGGCGAGGTGCGCCACCGCGGCGACGATCTGCACGCGGTGACCGAGCAGGCGCTCGCCTCGCTCCCCTTCGCCTACGGCGAGGAGGTCCCGGCCGAGCTGGCCGAGCTGGCCAACCGGGCCACCTCGGCCGAGCCGTCGGCACGCCCGCGGGGCGCGCTCGGCTTCCGCCAGGCGTTGCTCGACCACGTGCGCCACCGGAGCTCGCTCCGGCTCAGCGCCGCCGCCGATCGCGGCCTCGCCACCATCGAGCACGGCGCGCCGGCCCTCGCCGCGCACGGGCGCGTCCTCGAGGAGTCTCGCTTCGGTTACCGCGAGGCGCTGCGCGAGTGGCCGGTCAACCCCGACGCGCTGCGCGGCCTGCGCCGCTGCGCCATCGTCACCGTCCGGTTCGAGATCGCGCGGCGCGACGCCAGCGCTGCCGCCGCGGCGCTGGCCGAGCTGTCGGATCCGCCGCCCGAGCTGGCCCTCGCGGTGCGCCGGCTCGAGGCCTCGCTCGCGGCGGAGGCGGCCGAGCGAGAGCGGCTGCGCCGTATCGCCCACGACGTCGACCCGACGGTCGGTGCCCCCGCCCGCATCGTCCTCTTCACCATGCTCCTGGTCGTGGCCGGCAGCATCGTGGCCTACGCGATCCGGCGGCACCGGAGCGGGACGGTCGGCTACACCGAGTTCCTCCTCTTCCCCGCCATCCTGGCCGTCATCTCGCTCGCCTTCCTCTTCTTCCTGCGCCGCCAGCTCTCGGTGAACGCCTTCAACCGGCGACTCGCCGCCTGGTTCGCCTCGCTCATCCTGATCCTGCTCGCCAACCGGGTGCTCGGCCGGGTGAGCGACATGTCGGTGGCGGTCCAGTTCGTCGCCGACGGCATGCTCCTCACCGCCTTCTTCGTCGCCGGCGCCATCTTCCTGTTCCGCTGGCTGTGGCTCTGCTCGGCCCTGATGGCCGCCAGCGCGCTCCTGGGCGCGCTCCTGCCGGACGCCGCGCAGATCATCTTCGAGGTCCTCTGCACGGTCGTGATCGGCGTGGCCGCGGCGTTCATGCCGAAACGGCCACCACCGACGTAGAATCATCCGGTGAGCCTGAGCCGCGACGAGCTCGAGCAGGCCTGGATGGCGCTCACCCTGCCGGACACCGGCGCCGAGTCGCTGCCGCTCGACGCCACCATCGTCGCCGCGCCGACCGCCGGCCCGCCCGCGCCCCTGCCGCACATCAGCATCGGCGAGCCGGTCGACCACAATGCGGCCGAACCGGGCCCGCCCGGGCCGGATCTGGTGGTGCTCGGCCTCCTCGGCGAGGGGGGCATGGGGCGGGTACAGGTCGCTCGCCAGCGCTCGCTCGAGCGCGAGGTTGCGCTCAAGCGACCGCGCGTCAGCGCAAGCGAAGGGGACGCCCAGCTCCTGCGCGCCGAGGCGGTGGTCACCGGCCACCTCGAGCACCCGAACATCGTCCCGGTCCACGCGCTCGGGGTCGACGACCGCGGCCGGCCCCTCATCATCATGAAGCGGGTCGAGGGGGTCGCCTGGCGCGAGCTCCTGCACGACGACGAGCACCCGGGATGGGGCCGGCGCGAGCCGAACCGCCAGGCGCGCCTGGTCTGGCACCTCCAGATCCTCGCCCAGCTGTGCAACGCGATCGCATTCGCACACGCCCGCGGCTTCGTCCACCGCGACATGAAGCCGGCCAACGTCATGATCGGCGAGTTCGGCGAGGTCTATCTCATCGACTGGGGTGTCGCAGTCAGGACCGGCTCGCACGCGCGTAACGTCGACGGCCAGCCGATCCTGGTCGGGACGCCGAGCTACATGGCGCCGGAGATGGCGCGCGGCGGACCGGTCGACGAGAGGACCGACGTCTACCTGCTCGGTGCTACCCTGCACGAGGTGCTGACCGGCAGGGTGCGCCACGATGGTGGCAACCTCCACGCGGTCGCGCTGCAGGCGCTCGACTCGGCGCCGGTCGACTACGGGGAGGAAGTGCCCGGCGAGCTGGCGGCGCTGGCCAATCTCGCCACCTCGCGCGACCCGGCCGCCCGCCCGCAGGGCGTGCTCGCCTTTCGCCAGGCGCTGCTGGATCACCTGCACCACCGCGGCTCGCTCAGGCTCAGCGCCGAGGCGGACCGCGGCCTGGCCGCCATCGAGGCCGATCCGGCCGCCGCCCGCGGCGGCGCGATCGACGAGTGCCGCTTCGGCTACCGCGAGGCGCTGCGCGAGTGGCCCGGCAACCCGGACGCGCTGCGCGGCGTCCGCCGGTGCGCGGTGGCCGCCATCCGGCTCGAGCTGGCCCGGCGGAACGTGGCCGCCGCTCGCGCGGTGCTCGACGCGCTGGCCGATCCGCCGGCCGACCTGGTGGCCGAGCTCGTCCGCCTGGAGTCGGCGCTCGCCGCCGACCGCGAGGAGCGCGATCGCCTGCGGCGGCTGGCCGAGGACGTCGATCCCACGGTCGGCACCCGGGCCCGCGTCTTCCTGCTCGTCTTCCTGTTCGTGGTCGCCGTCACCATCTCGCTGTACGCGCTGCGCGCGTACCTGCACGGCGGAGTCGGCGCCGGGCAGCTCATCGCCTATCCCAGCATCGTGGCGGCCGCCGTGCTGCTGGTCCTGGTCCTGTTCCGCCGCCAGTTCGCCGTCAACGCGTTCAGCCGGCGTCTGATCGGCTGGTTCCTCTTGCTCGTGCTCATGATCGTCGGCAACCGCCTGGTCGGCCAGGCGATCGGCATCTCGATCGGACAGCAGTTCGTCCTCGACGGCGTCCTGGTGAGCGCGCTCCTGGGGGCCGGCGCCATCTTCGTCTTCCGCTGGCTCTGGCTGTGCGCCGCGATGATCGCCGCGGGCACCCTGTTCGGCGTCCTCGACCCGGAGCGATCGCTCTTCGGCTTCGGCGCGGCGGCGACCGGCGCCATCTTGCTGGGCGCGTTCCTGATCAGCCGCGCGTCGCGCGAGGAGTGAGCGGCTACTTCGACGGGGCCGGGGCCGGGGCCGCGGCCGGGGCCTTGCCCTTGGCCGGGGCCTTGCCCTTGGCCGGCGGCGGCGCCTTGCTCTCGTCCGCCGGCGGCTTCTTGACGTCGCCCTCGACGGTGTCGACCTGCTCGCCCGGCGCCGGCTGGGTTCCGGCCGCCGGCGGCGGCGGAGTGGCGCCCGCGCCCGGGGCGGGCAGCGGCCGCGCCGACTCCTTGCGATCCACCTTCCGGTCGAAGTCGTCGTCGTAGAGGATCGTCAGGAGGGTGCCCTTCTGGTACTGCTCCCAGAGGTCGGCCTTGCCGTCGCCGTTCCGGTCGCGCTCGATCGACTCGAGCGATCCGGAGGTGTCGTACTTCTCCCAGGTGTCCGGGTTCTTGTTGTGGTCGAGGTCGCGCTCGACCATGTAGATCTGGCCGCTCTTCTTGTCGTAGTGCTCGCGGGCGTCGAACTTGCCGTCGAAGGTGAAGTCGAACTCCTCGGCCACCAGCTCGCCCTGCTTGTTGTAGGTGGCGACGTAGTCCTTCTGGCCGTCGTGGTCGTAGTCGACCTGCTTGCAGGTGAGGACGTCGAGCTTGGCCCCGTCCTCCTCCATCTGGGCGTAGAGCTTCCAGACGTCGGGCTGGTCGTCCTGATTGAGGTCGAAGGTCTGCACCTGCTTGCCGCTGGTGTCGCAGAGCGACGGGTCGACCTTGGGCATCAGCTCCTGGTTGGAGCCGGAGAGCCCGCCGCTGCCGCCCTTTTTGTTCTTGTCTCCGCAGCCGGCGGATGCCGCCAGCGCCAGCGTCGACACCCCCACCAGAACCAGTCGAGCCGAGCGAATTCCCATGGTTCTGGAGCCTAACTCCGCTCAGTTCCGCGTGCAAGGCGACGGGGTCACGGCTGTTTGACCACGGGGGTAGTGCAACGTATGGTAGCCGTGATGTCCCGGAAGAAGCTGTCCACCACGGTCTACATCACGCCGGAGCAGAACGAGCGGCTCAAGGCGCTGCACGAGCGGACCAAGGTGCCGGTCGCCGAGTACATACGGCAGGGGATCGACCTCGTGCTGGAGAAGTACGCCGACAAGCTCCCGGGTCAGGCCAGCCTGGGCATCGACTGATACCCGGCGACGCCGACGCCGATCGAGTAGATTCCGGTCCCCCTGATGTCCGCCCCCTCGGAGCGCATTCGCAACTTCTGCATCATCGCGCACATCGACCACGGCAAGACCACCCTGGCCGATCGGATCCTCGAGGTGTGCGGCGCGCTGCAGGAGCGCGAGCAGAAGGCGCAGTTCCTCGACAAGATGGAGCTCGAGCAGGAGCGCGGCATCACCATCAAGGCCCAGTCGGTCCGCCTCACCTACAAGTCGGAGGACGGCCAGACCTACCAGCTCAACCTCATCGACACCCCGGGCCACGTCGATTTCCACTACGAGGTCTCGCGCTCGCTCAGCGCCTGCGAGGGTGCGCTCCTGGTGGTGGACGCCGCCCAGGGGGTCGAAGCGCAGACCCTGGCCAACGTCTACCTCGCCCTCGACGCCAACCTCGAGATCATCCCGGTGCTCAACAAGATCGATCTCCCGGTCGCGCGGCCCGACGAGATCAAGGCGGAGATCGAGGACACCATCGGGCTCGACGCCTCGCAGGCGCTCCTGGTCTCGGCCAAGACCGGGCAGGGGGTGGCCAGCGTGCTCGAGGCCGTGGTCGAGCGCATCCCGTCGCCCGAAGGGGAGGCCGACGGCCCCCTCAAGGCGCTCATCTTCGACTCCTGGTACGACTCCTTCCGCGGCGTCGTCGCGCTCATCCGGGTGGTGGACGGCTCGGTGCGCCGCGGCCAGAAGCTCCGCTTCTGGGCCACCGGCCAGGTCTATCAGTGCACGTACATCGCGGTGGCCACGCCCCACGCGGTCGAGGTGGAGGAGCTGCGCGCCGGCGAGGTCGGCATGGTGGCGGCGTCGATCAAGGACATCTCGCACGCGCGGGTGGGCGACACCGTCACCGACGACGAGAACCGGACCGCCGCGCCGCTGCCCGGCTTCAAGACCGTGCAGCCGATGGTCTACGCCGGCCTGTTCCCGGTCGACCCGGCCGACTACCAGAACCTCAAGGAAGCGCTCGGCAAGCTGACCTTGAACGACGCCTCGGTCACCTACGAGGCGGAGGCCTCGAGCGCGCTCGGCTTCGGATTCCGCTGCGGTTTCCTCGGGCTCCTCCACATGGAGATCATCCAGGAGCGGCTGGAGCGCGAGTTCGACCTCGACCTCATCACCACCGCCCCCTCGGTCAGGTACCGGGTTCACCCGCCGGAAGGGGAGGTCGTCGAGGTGGACAACCCGGCCAAGATCCCGGATGTCGGAAAGTACAAGGCGATCGAGGAGCCGATGATCCTGGCCACCGTCCACGTCCCGCAGGAATACGTGGGGCCGATCGTCCAGTTGTGTGAGGAGAGGCGCGGCATCCAGAAGGGCATCAACTACGGCCACGCCGGCCGGGTCCAGGTGGTCTACGAGCTCCCGCTCAGCGAGGTGGTGTTCGGCTTCTACGACCGGCTCAAGACCCTGTCGCGCGGCTACGCCTCGCTCGACTACGAGCCGGCCGGCTACCGCGAGAGCGACCTCATCCGCCTCGACATCCTGGTCAACGGCGAGAAGGTGGACGCCCTCTCGGTGGTCTGCCACCGCGACGTCTCGTACCATCGCGGGCAGGAGCTGTGCATCAAGATGAAGGAGGTCGTGCCGCGCCAGATGTTCGAGGTCGCCATCCAGGCGGCCATCGGGTCGCGCGTCATCTCGCGCGTCACCGTCAAGGCGCTGCGCAAGGACGTCCTCTCCAAGTGCTACGGCGGTGACATCTCCCGCAAGCGCAAGCTGCTCGAGAAGCAGAAGAAGGGCAAGAAGCGGATGAAGTCGGTCGGGGCGGTGGAGCTGCCGCAGGAGGCGTTCCACACCGTGCTCAAGGTGGAGTCGTGAGCGAGCTCCTGCCCCGCGCCGAGGCGACCTCGGAGCCGCCGCCGGGAATGCTGCAGCGCTGGGCCACCGCGCGCCTCGAGCGCAAGGTCAGGCGCGAGTCGCGCCAGCTGGTCCGCGAGGCGCGGCGCGCCCTGCGCCGGCACGGCCACCGCATCCCGGAGGGGGTGCAGAAGCTCATCCGCGAGGAGGCCGACGGGCTCGACGCCGCCATCAAGGCGAGGGACGGCTCGGCGATGCGCCAGCGGCTGGTCGCGCTCGACGAGCTGGTCGACGAGCACCTGGCCTTCGCGCGCAAATCGACCGCGCGCGAGTACGCCGAGTCGATCGGGGTGGCGGTCCTCATCGCGCTGTTCCTGCGCGCCTTCGTGGTCGAGGCGTTCAAGATCCCGTCGGGCTCGATGATCCCGACCATGGAGATCGGGGATCACATCTTCGTCAACAAGTTCATCTACGGCCTGCGCATCCCGTGGACGCGGACCCGCTTCTTCGAGTGGCGCCACCCGCGCCGCGGCGAGGTGATCGTGTTCATCAACCCGTGCGAGCCGGACAAGGACTTCATCAAGCGCATCGTCGCCCTCGAGGGAGACACGGTGGAGGTCCGCTGCGACATCCTCTACGTCAACGGGGTGCAGGTGCCGGCCCGCGAGACCGTCGGCGAGGAGTGTCTGTACTGGGATCGCAAGGAGGACGGCGGCCCCTGGGTGAAGGAGAACTGCAGCCGCTACGTCGAGACGCTCGACGGCGTCACCTTCGACACCGTGCACCCGCCCGAGCGGCCGGAGCGCGACGACGAGCGCAAGGGCGCCGGGGACGGCGCCTACGTGAGGGTGTCGGGCGACGGCGACTTCCCCGAGATGCCGAACCTGCGCATGCCGGTCTGCCCGGCGGCCACCGACCCGCGCAGCCAGGAGCAGAAGGTGGCCGCGCTCGGCAAGGTCCAGGAGTCGGTGCCGGAGAACCGCAACTACAGCGGGCCGTGCAAGCCGCAGAGGCGCTATGTCGTGCCCAGGGGGCACGTCTTCGTGATGGGCGACAACCGGGAGAACTCGAGCGACTCGCGTCGCTGGGGACCGGTCCCGCTCGAGAACATCAAGGGCAAGGCCCTCTTCATCTGGTGGTCCTCGAAACCAGAAGACCAAGGCGGGATCCAGTGGGAGCGAATCGGAAAGGTCGTCTACTAGTCGTCGCCGCTGTCCTCCTCGTCGCGGCGGGAACCGTCGGCTGCAAAAAGGGGAGCGAGGACAGGCGCAAGACCGAGGCGGCGGCCGGCTCGTCGAGCGGCGGCGAGTCGGCTGGCTCGCCGACCGAGGCGTCCGGGGCGGATCCCCACGCGGGGATGGACATGAGCGGCGGCGGCGGCGACGACCCGCACGCGGGAATGGACATGAGCGGTGGCGGGGCGAGTGGCGGCGGCGATCCCCATGCCGGGATGTCGATGGGCGGCGGCGAGAAGACGCCGGTGCAGATGGACGGCGGCAAGGCGGTGGTCGGGCCGCTCCTCCTCGCGGTGCCCAAGGGCTGGACGAACCAGCCGGCCGGCGGCATGCGCAAGGCCCAGTGGGAGATCCCGGGCGCCAAGGGGGCGGCGGCCGCCAGCCTGGTCGTCTTCTATTTCGGCAGCGGCGGCGCCGGCGGCGTCGAGGAGAACCTCGCCCGCTGGCACGACCAGTTCCAGCCCGAGGGCGGGGCGACGGCGGTGGCGCCGAAGACCGAGAAGCGCACGGTGGGGAGCATGGCGGTGACCACGACCGAGGTGGAGGGACGCTACGTCGCCTCCATGTCGCCCGGCTCGAGCGAGAAGAACGACGAGGCCGGCTGGATGCTGCTCGGCGCCATCCTCGAGACCCCGATGGGGCCCTACTACTTCAAGCTGACCGGGCCGAAGGCGACGGTCGGTGCGGCCCGCAAGGACTTCCGCGCGCTCATCGACACGGCCCAGCTGAAGAAGTGAAGGCGCCCGCGGCGCGCGCGGCCTACTGGATGCGCAGCAGGCTGACCTCGTCCACCCAGAGGACGATGCGGAGGCTGGTGAACTTGATGAGGTGGAGGGTGAGCGAGTAGCTCTCGGCGCTGTAGTCGTCCGGAATGGTGAACTGCCAGGCGAACGGCTCCCAGCTGGCGACCTCGACCGGGTGCGTGTTGTCGAAGCCGTTGGCGATGTCGGGATCGCCGCTGCTCGAGGTGAGGATGTAGTTGAAGTTGACGCTCTCGCCGTCGAGCTGGTTGATCCGGAAGAAGCCGGACAGCTCGTAGCGCCCGCCCGGCACCAGCTGCTCGGCCGACAGGCCGTCCTGCACCACCCAGAACTCGTAGCCCAGTGCGGCCGGCTGGAGGTCGTACCGGAGCGCGCGCTGCCCGGTATAGGTCTGCGCGGTATCGATCGAGATGGTTCCGCTCGGGTCGGATGCCTCGGACACCCAGCGGGCGGCGAAGCTGGCGTCGTCGGTCAGCCGCTCGAAGCCGCTGTTGCGGAGAATGTTCGACCCGTTGAACGGGCCGGCATCGGGCTCGACCGGCCAGGCGTCCGGGAAGGGCCGGCCGCCGTCCGGCTCATCCCACGGTGGATCCTCGAAGTCGCGGGCGCCCGGCCAGCGCCCTTCCGAATTGCACGCCACCACGCAGGCCATGAGGAGCAGCAGTCCGGGGCGGAGCATGTCCCGAGCCTACCGCGTCCGGCGCCGGGTGATCTGTGGGGCTCGCACCGGTGTCCTACATGGCGGGCAGGAGCGTGACATCGTCGACCTGGAGCCGCAGCTGCCGCTCCGTGTATTTGATGAGATGGAGGTAGACGTCGTAGTTGGACGGGTCTGCCTCGGCCGGGATGGTGAACTGCCAGGCGAAGCGCTCCCAGGTGTCGCTCAGCGACGGATGGGTGTTGTCCCAGTCGTTGCCGATGTTCACCGTGCCGCCGTCGTCGCCGCGCACGATGTAGTTGAAGCTGATCTCGTCGCCTGTCACCGAGCTGGCGCGGTACCAGCCGGACAGCTCGTACCGCTCGCCCGGCTCGAGCAGAGCCGGATCGATGCCGTTCTGGATGACGAAGTACTCCCATCCGTCGCCCGCGGCTTCGATCTGCCACTCGAGGGCGCGCTGGCCGCCGTGCACCGGCTCCTCGACCAGCGCGATGGCGCCCTCCGGGTTGTCGTCGACGTTGCGCCAGCGGGCGGCGAATTCGCCGGCCGCATCGAGCAGCTCGAAGCCGCCGTTGTCGAGGATGTTCGCCGCGCCGCCGCCGCCACCCCCACCGCCGCCGCCACCGCCGGGGTCGTCGCCGCGGCCCGGCCAGCTACCTCCCTCGTCGCACCCGCCCGTCGCCAGAAGAACCGTCAGGATGAATAGTCGAAGCATAGAGCACCATCGTAACGCCCCCGCCCGCGGGCCCGATGCGGCAATCTTCACGGCCCCGAGAACCAGGCGCGGAGCAGGGCGGCCGCAGGCTTGCCGCGCGGCGTGTAGTCGCGGTCACGCGGGCCTCCTTCACCCCACCAGTTCCACACCAGGAGCCCGTCGAGCGCGCTCTCGCCGTTCCACGCCGCCACCAGCGCCGCGAAGCAGCGGTACTGCTCGGCGAGATCGACCTCGCCCTCGGCTCCGTAGTCCCACGGGTGGGAGGCGGCGCCATCGCGGCTGGGATAGCCGACCTCGGTCAGCCAGAGCGACACCCGGGCCGAGCGCGCGAAGCGGACCAGCGCGCCCTTGTGCCGGCGCCAGCTCCTGTCGAGCTCGGCCTGGGTCGCGTCGCCGTCGCGCGCCAGCGGGAAGTAGGCCGACACCCCGAGGTGATCGAGGCGCGCCGCGAAGCTGACCTGCTCGAAGTGATCCCAGTTGGCGCTGTAGACGAGCTCGCCCCGGAAGACCTTCTCCACCCGCGAGATGAGGTGAAACCAGCGATCGCGCCAGCTCTCGGCGAAGCCGAGCTCGCTGCCGATCACCAGGGCGGCGGCCGACTCCGCCTCGGCGATCCCGGCGTAGTGGAGGATGAAGCGCTCGTGCGCCAGCCACCAGGCGTCCACGTCGCGCGGCCTGAGCGCGCCGCGCCACTGGCCGGGCGCCAGGTCGCGCACCGAGAGGACCGGGAAGACCACCGCGCGCAGCCCTCGCCGGGCGGCGCGCCGGAGCGCGGCGCGGAGCTCGCGGTCGGCCGCGGTCACGCGGGGCGAGCGCCCGATGGCCGACGAGCGGATGTCCTTCTGCTCCCAGCTCACCACCAGCGCCACGTGGGTCGCGCCGGTGGCGGCCACCTCGTCCAGGCGCTCGAGCGCCGCGCCGCCGTCGCCCGGGTAGATCCCGACCGCGAAGCCGCGCGCGCGAGGCGGCCGGGGCGCGCCGGGCCCGGCCGCCGCTACCCCTTTTTCTTCTTCTTGGCCTGGCTGGGCGGCGGCTCGCGCAGCTTGACCAGCACCTGCTCGATGGCGGTGGCGACCGCCTGGTCGAGCGCGGCGCTGTTGGCTTCCTTCTTGTCGGCGTCGCGCGCCGTCTTGCCGATCTCGAGCTTGACGGTGGCCGAGCCGTCGCCGCTCAGCGCGAAGCCGCGCCCCGGGTAGCTCTCGGCGAACAGCCGCAGGGTGACCCGCACGGTCAGGTACTGGGTGTCCGGCTTGCCGGGGGCCGGCTCGATGTCCTGGCTGTATTTGGTGACCTGGACGTTCATGCGGAACGCCCGCATGTTCTTCGCCTTCAAGTAGGCCTTGAACTTGTCCGGCGAGCTCTCCGGGTCGGGCGCGCCCTGGGGGACGGTCGCCTCGATGTCCTTGTGCGCGTCGATGGCGGACCGGAGCCGGGTCGCCACCATCTCGCTCAGTTCCTTGGGAGTCTTGTTCTCGAGGCCGACCTTCCAGACCAGGAAGATGTAGGTCTCTTTCGACTTCGCCCGAGCGCTTGCCGGCAGGGCCACGAGACCGGCGACGACGAGCGCCAAGGCCGCGGCGAGAGTGGACAAACGAGTGCGCATGGTGGCCATCTTGCCCGGCTTGGACGGGACTTTCCATCCGGGGATTCAGGAGGCAGGAGTGAGGTTTCGGAGCGTCCGAGGGGGCCGAGAAGCGGGGACGTAGGGGTGCGTCGCACCCGCGCGGCCGCGCAATTCCGGTGGTATGGTGAGTCACGGGTGTCGCAGGGCCACAAAGGTGCAGGGCGTTCATACTGGGAGGAGTGGGTGATCCGCGGTGCGATCGTCCTGCTCCTCGCCATCGGCGTTCTCGCCATCTGGGGCGTGCCGATGAGGCAATGGCTCGGAAGTCTGGGCGGAACCTCCGGCGATGATGCCGGTCGAGACAAGCCTTCGAGCAATGCTGGTGGCACGCTCTAGAAACCGCGCATTGCTTGACCAGAAAGCTCGGTAATTAGTAAGGTTCCAGCACGTTTGGAGAACGGCCGGAGGGGCGAGGTGTGGCAGCTCAGGCGCTTCCGGTCCTTGGAGACTGCCGAATGTTCTCGATCACAGTGACGGAAAAAGGCGGCGAACAGCGCCGGCTCGACTTCGACAAGCCGGAGATCACGATCGGTCGTGTGCAGGGAAACGACGTGATCTTGCCGAAGGGCAACGTCTCCAAGCGCCACGCTCGCATCGTCCTCAAGGACGGCAAGTTCATCATCGTCGACCTCAAGAGCACGAACGGCACGTACGTCAACGGCCGCAAGATCACCAGTCCGCTCGTCGTGAAGGAGACGGACAAGATCTACATCGGCGACTTCATCCTCGGCGTCGAGGAGACCGGTGCCGGTCGCGCGCCCGCGCGCGATGACGCCGGTCCGCACCCAGCACCACTCCCGCCGATCGGTCACGAGCCGATGATGGATCAGGGAATGCGCATGGCGCCCGAGCCGCCGCCTCGCATGCCGCCGGACGGCGGCCGCGCTCCGGGGCCGGGGATGATGGGATCACCGATGGGGCCGCCGCCGCTCGCCGAGCCGCCGCCGCAGATGCCGCCGCCGCAGATGATGCCGCCCCAGGGTCCACCGGTGGCGCCGCCGCCAGGACTGTCGACGCCGATGCCGCCGCCGCTGGCGCCGGTCGGTGGCGGCCCGATGGGGGCGCGTCCGGCGCCGCGCACGCAGCCGCCGCGCCCGGTGCCCAACCCGGTGGTCCCGCCGATGCAGACCGGCGGCAACCTGGGAGCCGCGCCGATCCCGCGCGCCGCGCCTTCGGTGCCGCCGGCGCCCATGAACATGCCCTCGAGCGGCCCGGTGCCCGGAACCAGCGGCGCGCCGACCCGGCCGACCGGCAACATGGGCGCGCAGCCCGCGGTATCGGCGACGCTGCCGCCGCAGGCGGCCCGCCCGCGTCTGGTCGGAGCCGGCGCCGCGCCGGGATCGGCCGGCGGCGCCGCGCCGTCGCGCGCGGTCCGGCCGCAGGCGGTGGTGCTGGCCCCGCGCCGAGCGCCGGTCATCCATCCGCTCAGCGAGAAGATCTTGAAGCAGCTCGAGCTGCAGGCCTCGGTGCTCGACCGCCTGGTCGCCAAGCTCGGGCTCGACAACATCCCGCTCGACAAGCTGGGCGAGGAGGAGCTGTGGCAGAAGGTCGAGAGCTCGATCATCGACATGGTCGAGACCATGCACAGCTCCGGTGAGCTGCCCAAGTTCGTCGATCAGGACCAGCTCATCAAGGACACCCTGCACGAGGCGCTCGGTCTGGGACCGCTCGAGGACCTCCTGGCCGACGACAAGATCGAGGAGATCGTGGTCGACAAGCGCGACCGGATCCTGATCTCCAAGGCGGGCGTCCTGTCGAGCGCGGCCACCGCGTTCTCGTCGGACGACAGCTTCCGGCGAGTGGTCGAGCGGCTGGTCGCACCGACCGGCCACACGATCGACGACGATCATCCGCTGGTCGATGTTCGCCTGCGCGACGGCTCGCGGCTGGCGGCGGCGGTACCGCCGGTGGCGGTGCGCGGGGCGTGCCTCACGCTGCGCAAGCCGAAGAGCTCGACCTACACGCTCGGCGACATGATCACGGGCGGCGCGCTGTCGCCGGAGATGGCCGACTTCCTGACCACGTGCGTGGCGGCCCGCCGCAACATGGTGGTGTGCGGCGCGCCCGGCTCGGGCAAGAGCGCGGTCCTGGCGGCGCTGGCTGCCGCGTCGCCCGAGGGCGAGCGCATCGTGAGCGTGGAGGAGGTCGCCGAGATCTCGCTCCAGCGCGAGGACTGGATCGCCCTCGAGTCCAAGCCGTCCGATGGCAACGGGGTGCCGCCGGTCGACCTCGGCACGCTCCTGCGCGGCGCGCTGCGCATGCGGCCCGATCGGCTGGTGGTGGGCGACGTGCGCGGCGCCGAGGCGCTCGACCTCATCCAGGCGATGGCGTCGTCGGCCGACGGCACGCTCGCCTCGGTGGCGGGCGAGGGGGCGCGGGCTTCGCTCGGCCGGCTCACCTCGATGGCGCGGCTGGGAGCACCCGGCGCGTCGGTGGCGGCCCTCCAGGAGCTGGTGGCGGCGGCGGTCGACGTGGTCGTGCACGTCGCGCGCTACGCCGACGGCGTCTACCGGGTGGCGGCCATCGACGAGGTCATCGGGGTGTCCGACAGCGGCTTCCACAGCCAGCAGCTGTTCGCCTTCCGCGGCAGCGCGGAGGAGGGCGGCTTCGCCGCCGCCGGGGTCATCCCCAGCTTCTACGCCGAGCTCGAGGCGCGCGGCATCCCGGCCGACACGGCCATCTTCCGCAGCTAGGCCGGACCTCGCGCTAGCGCCGCGGGCTGGCGAAGAAGCGGACGCGGATGTCCTGCTGGCCGGTCGGCCCTTCGACCCAGGCGCCGAGGAAGACGCCGTCGGTCGGGGTGGCGGCGATCTTCGGCGAGTAGCCTGTCATCGGCAGGGTGGCGCGGTCGTCCGGGTAGGCGCCGGTCAGCGGCAAATCGATCACGGTTCCGGTCGGAGCCAGCGCGGTGGTGACCCAGACCAGCGACCAGTCGCCGGCGTGGCTGGCGTAGAGGGCCGGGAAGACGTCCAGCACGCCGCCTCCGTCGTCGGCGGTGACGGCGCGGGGCTCGCTCCAGGCGTCGCCGTCAGGAGATGTGGCGATGAGGACATCGGAGGTCGGGTTGGTCCACGGCGTAGCTGGGTCGGCGTCGCACCGGTTCCAGGTGATGGTCATCTGGTCGTCGCCGGTGCGCGCCAGGAAGGGCAGGTGGTCGTGCTCGGCCGGGTCGTTCAGCGCGGCGAGCGGTGCGACCTCGCTCCAGCTCGCGCCGCCGTCGCCGGAGGTGACGGCGTAGAGGTCGTGGGGCGGGTCCTCGCCGCGGATCCGCGAGGTGAAGACGATCTCGAGATCGCCGTCGGGTCGCTCTGCGATGGTCGGCACCCAGTCTTCGATCGGCTCGGCGTCCGCGACCTCGGTCTCCACCTGCCGGTCCCACGCGGCGAGGTCCATGCTCCGCGTGTGAAGGACGTGGGCGTAGTTGGTCGGCGCAGGCGCGCGGCGGTACCAGGTCAGGTGGAACCAGCCGTCGCTGGTCTGGATGAGATGGGGCGCGAAGTCGTCCCACTCGCTCACGGTGATGCGGACCGGGTCGGTCCAGCGGGTGCCGTTCGTGGTCGTGGTGAGGTAGACATCGGCATTGCCGCTCCTGCGGGCGAAGTAGGCGACCACCATGGTGCCGTCGGCGGCTGCGAGGACGCTCGGGTCCTCGTCCTCGGCCCGGTTGTCCCGTGTGAGCGTGATCGGCTCGCCCGCCTGGTAGAACGGGTCTCCGGCGGCGTCCGGCGGGCTCCCGTCGGTGACGATGAAGCCGTCGTCGTTGTCGTCGTCGCCCCCGCCGCACGCCGGCGCCAGCGCCAGCACGAGCAACGCGAGGACCGCGCGCGCCATCCGGCCATCATATGATAGGCGCCGCGATGTCCGACGGCCTCGAGCGAGCGCTGAAGAAGTTTGCCGACGGCGTCCACGCGCTGGGCGAGCCGAGCGCCGCGCTCGACGCCGACTTGCCGCCCGGCGTCATCGAGGTGTACCGCGGCATGGACGGCGCCGAGCTGTTCCACGGCGACCTGGTCCTGCGCCCGCGCTCGGCCTGGCACCGCGAGGGCCATCGCCTCGAGGTGGGCGAAATCGGCGAAGACGGCCTGTGGGTGGATCTGTGCGACGGCGCGGTCTGGCGGCTCGAGGCCGGCACCGGCGAGTGGATCGAGGAGGGCTCGTCGCTCGAGCGCTGGCTCTGGGGCTGGGTCGAGGGCCAGGCGCTGCTCTACGACAAGGAGGGCGAGTTCCGCGATCGCGCGATCGGCGGCGACGGCGAGCTGGTCCGCGAGGTGGCGATCGGGCGCGAGCGCGCGCTGCTCAAGCGCGACCCGAAGGCGGTCGGGCCCCGCTGGCGCCTGGCCCGCGAGCTGGCCCGCGCCGGCGAGAGCGCGGCGGCGCGCGACCAGCTGGAGGAGGTGGTCGAGGCGCGCCCGCGCTTCGCATGGGCCTGGTACGACCTCGCCCGCATCTCCGAGAAGCTCGGCGAGCTGGCCGGCGCGCGCGACGAGGCGCTGGCCGCCGCCGAGGCCAACCCCGAGTACGAGCACGCCGCCTTCTTCCTCGGCTGGGCCGCCCGCCTCGCCGTCCTCGCCGGCGACGAGGAGGCCCGCGCCGCGCTGGCGACCCGCGCGCTGGCCGCGGCTCCCGACCTGGCGCGCCGTCAGCTCGAGGGCGCGCGCGACAACGTCGAAGCCGGCGACCTGGCCGCCGCCCGCGACATGATCGAGGTCGCCCGCGCCCTCGCCCCGACCGACGTCGCCGTCCTCGACCTCGCCCGCCGAATCGCCGGCGGCTAGGAAAACGAGAGACCGCAGTCGAACGTCAACGGGATTCCGGAAGCCGGAAGCGGGAAGCCGGAAATGGTGAATGGCGCGCCTGGCTCCGATTCCGGGTTCCCGCTTCCGGTTTCCCGTTTCCGGCGCCCTGTTGACGTCCTATTCCGCGGAGCCGGGGAAGGGGAAGACCGAGGTGCCGGTGGCGAGGAGCGGGCGCCGGGTACCGTCGACGCCGTCGAAGAGGGCGCTCACCCGCCGCGCCTCCGCCGGGGGCGCCGCCACCTTGGTGGCGACCTGGCCCTTGGCGGCGCCGGCCACCCGCTGCGCCGAGAGCTGCTTTCTGATCCCGCGGGCGTCGTCCCAGAAGACCTTGATGCTGCCGGCGCCGAGATCGACCGCGCCGGCGCGGACCAGGATGCCGCCGGCGGGATCCGCCTCGAGCGCCAGCGTGCCGCGGAACAGGGTCTCGAGCATGCCGGCCGCGTAGCCCGACACCGTCGGCAGGATCGCGCTCACCTGCTCGAGCGCGCAGGCGTCGTCGATCGCCCAGGACAGGCGGCGGTTCTCGACCCGGTAGCGGGCCAGACAGGCGCCGTGCCGGTCGGTCAGCTCGCCACCCGCCTCGCTGGCAGCGGCCGCGAGGTCGAGGTCGGGCGGCGGAACCGGCGCCGGCCGCTCGACGGTGCGCACCAGCCGCTGGAGCGCGCCGCGCGGGTTGCCGCCGAGGTCGAGCGAGCGCGGCAGCGTCCCTTCCGAGAACCAGGAGCGCGCGGTGCGATCGGCCAGCCCGCTGCCGTCCCGCGCGGTGAAGAAGGCGCGCAGCGGCCGGTCGCCCATCACCTTGGCCGGCGCGGGCACGCCGAGGCGACCGAAGGCGAGCGCCGCCACCCGCTCGAAGCGCGAGCCGACGTCGGCCGGGTTGGGCCCGAGCCGGTCGAGATGAGCCGCCAGGTCGTTGCGCGCGTGCGAGGGCGAGCCCATGTCCTCGAGGACGTGCAGCATGGCGCCGGCCGCGAGCAGCGCGCCGGCCAGGGCGCGCGAGCGCTCGCCGGCGGTCCGCGCCGACACCGCCTTGATGTACTGGTCGCGGAAACCGGCCATGCCGAACGGGTTGCGCGGGTGCTCGATCCAGTCCGGCGCCGCCACACCCGAGCGCTCGAGCTCGCCGCCGTTCACCGCCATGACGACGCGGTGGCGGATGCGCGAGAGAAGCCCGCGCAGGCTCGAGCTCGACAGCCCGGTGCGGGTGGTCGGGTCGTAGAAGTGGTTGGCCGCCAGCTCCTCCGGCGTGTCGGCCACCACGCTGCCGGCCACCAGCCAGCCGAGCGCGTGCAGCTTGCCCCGGTTGTCCGGGACGTATCCGTGGGTCGGGTTGAGCCGGTGCAGGACGACGAACAGATCGACGGCATCCGCCGGCGGCACGGTCAGGACCTGGAACAGGCCCTTGTCCTGCGCGAACTGCACCCGCAGCCGCTCGTGGAGCGAGGAGGCGAGCGCCGCCTGCTCGGTGATGCCGGCGTGGGTGGTCGCCGCCTCCCAGGCAGCGCCCGGCCGCGCGCCGACCGCGACGAGCCCCGCGAGCGCGATCCACCGCAAGGTCCGGTTCATGGCTGCGTCGCTCCTCCCGCGCCCTTGGCCCTGGGCCGCGGCAGCGTGCCGGTCGGTTTCTGCCCCGGCGCCGGCTTCACGATCGGCTTGCCGGGCGCGGGCGGCGGCGCCTTTCCCTCGTCGGGCGGCGGCGGCACCGGCCGGGGCAGGGCCGGGGTCGGCTCCTCGAGCGGTTCCTCGCCGTCGGGCGCGCCCTCGGAGCCGGCGTTCTCGGGCACGGCACGGCGCACCCGGTCGTAGGCCTTGCGGCCGATCGCCACCAGCGTGTCGATCGACTTGCACTGCGCGGTGCCGCAGGTGAGCAGCACGACCACGCCGCGCTTCTCGTCGAGGAACGAGACCCCGAGGATCTCCTGACCGCTCTTGGGATCCTTCTCGGTGGCGCGGAACGACTGGTCGGCGATCTCGCCCGTCTGCTTGACCCCGGGCAGCATCTCGCCGAGCTCGGCGTAGCGGCCGCGCGCCGCCTGGGTGTCGACCTTCCACAGGCGGACGGCGACGTCGAACGTCTCCGGCTGGCCGAGCGCGCGGAAGTGCTGCGAGCTGTAGGCGTCGGTGTCGGGCTCGTCGTTGAGCGGGCCGGTCTCGAACGTGCCGTCGAACCCGGTCATCTTGCGGAGGTCCTGCTCGGTGACGATCTGCGAGGCGGTGATTCCCGGCCCGCCGCTCACCACCAGGTCGCTCGCCACGCGCGGCCCTTCCTTGAGCCCGGACAGCTCGGCGGCCGCCTCCTCGGTCTCCCAGGCGGTGAGCGCGGCGATGGCCGGGCCGCCGCCGACATAGCGCAGGTGCCTCACGTGCGAGTACTCGGCCCGCCAGCGGTCGAGCTTGATGAGGTTCTGCCGCTGGGCGAAGTCGAGCCGCGGCCCCAGGTCCTCGAAGCGCCGGTCGCTGCGGTAGGCCACGTAGCCGCGCTTGTAGATGACCAGGGTGAAGTCGGTCAGGTGGGCCTTGGACGGCATGTCGTCGAGCCGGGGGATGCGATAGCGGCCGCTGGCGTCGGTCGAGGTGACTGCCTCGCGCACGTGGGAGGGAGCCTGAAGGCCGTACCCGGACTGGAAGGTCCAGGTGCCGTACACCAGCCCGCCGGTTATCGGATCGCCATTTCCGGCGTCCAGCACCCGGCCGTCGAAGGGCCCCAGGAGCGACCCGGCGTCCACCGAGTCGGGCCGCGCCCGGAACGGGGCCGGCCGCACCTGGGCGCGCTGGCAGGCTCCCGCCAGGAGGACCATCAGCGCGGCCGCGGCGGCGAAGCGAATCGGAAGGCCCACGGGGTCATCCCCCTGGACCCGGTTTCGGGCTCGGGCGGGGACCATTCGGGGGGGAAGCACGTCGATGCCTTGACCTTTTTCGAAGTGATTTGCTACGTTGCGCTGGCGCGCACAGGTAGCCAGCGTTCTTAGCAGGGACCGGCGATCGCTTGCAAATGGGGCGGGGGTCGAAAGGCGCACTCGATGTCTCGGTGCACGAACTGCGGTCGCGAGAGTCCACACGGCGCGCTCTTCTGTCTGGGGTGCGGTACCCGGCTGTCCATCGGGCAGCAGTCGCAACCGCCTCCGCCCGGACCGCCTCCTGGATCGCGACCGCCACATCATCCCGTGGGTTCGACCCCTCCCGGGCCCTCCGGGTTGCCCGTCCGCCACTGTCCGGTCTGCGGCGGCGACAACCAGCCGGGGATGAACTTCTGCCGCCACTGCGGCCAGACGCTCGGACCGCCGGCCCACGCGATGCCGTCGCCGACCCCGGTCCCGCTCGGGCGCACGCCTGATCTCCAGATCTGTCACCGCTGCGGCGGCCAGACCCAGGCCGGCTTCTCCTTCTGCCAGCACTGCGGCTCGGTCTTGCAGGCATCGCCCGGGCGCCAGCCGCCCGCCGGCGATCCCACCGCCGATCCGATCGCGCCGACCTTGTCGCAGAGCGAGAACGCGATGGCGCTGATGCACCAGCAGAACCCCGGCATGCGGCCGGTCGCGGTGGCGGGATCGATCCAGTCGCCGACTCCGCCGCCGCCCGCCTCGCCGACCCCGACGCCCACGCCGCCGCAGGCGCGCCAGGTCCGGACGCCGCCCAACCCGACCCCGCCGGCCGGCGCCCCGGCCATGCGCCCCGGCTCGACCACCGCCATCAAGTATCCGCAGTCCTCGCCCCCCGCCGCGCGCCCGAGCGAGCGGGTCTGGGGCCTCCTCTTCTCGGTCAAGCGCGATGGCACCGACGGAGAGCAGTTCCCGCTGTCCGGCGAGTGGGTCGAGGTCGGCCGCAGCGCGGTCGACCTCTCGTTCGACGATCGCCACCTCGCGCAGCGCCACGCCCGCTTCGAGCAGGTCTCGCCCAATGGCTGCCGGGTGGTGCCCATCGACATGCTGAACGGCGTCTACCGGCGCATCCGGGCGGCGCACGCCATCCCGACCGGCACGCAGCTCCTGATCGGCCGCGAGGTGCTCCGCTTCGATCTGGTCGAGGAGGACGAGCGCGACGTGAGCCCGATCGTCCGCCACGGGGTGGCGCTGTTCGGCTCGCCGGCGCGAAAGCCCTGGGGCCGCCTGATCCAGCTCCTGTCGAACGGCAGCTGGCGCGACGTCCGCCACCTGGCGGCGAGCGAGGTGGTGCTCGGGCGGGAGGAGGGGGACATCGTGTTCCGCGACGACGAGTTCCTCTCGCGCCGGCATGCCGTCCTTCGCTGGCAGGGCAACCAGTGCGTGCTCGACGACCTCAAGAGCTCGAACGGCACCTTCGTGCGGCTGCGCGGCCCGCAGCCCCTCGAGCACGGCGACATCCTGCGCATGGGGGATCAGATGTTCCGCATCGAGCTCGGCGGCGGCGGCGCCTGAGCGATCCAGGCGGCGGCAACATGCCAAACGTCGACGAGGAACCGGTCCAGGTCAGCGCCTACGGGGTCACCGATCAGGGGCTCGTGCGCGACGCCAACGAGGACTGGTTCACCATCGGCGACCTCGACAAGGCGGATCTCGGCGCCGCCGCGAAGGTGGTGGACACCGCCGGCGCCCGCGGCCCGCTGTTCCTGGTGTGCGACGGGATGGGCGGGGTGGCCGGCGGCGAGGTCGCCAGCAAGCTGGCGGCCGAGACCATCTGGCAGGAGATGCTGAGCTCCCGGCCGACCGACGAGCGGGCGGTGTATGCGCGCCTCCTCCGGCGCGCGATCCGTGCCGCCCACCGCCGGGTGGCCGACGAAGGGGCCGCCCGGCTCGAGCTGCGCGGGATGGGCACCACGGTGTCGGCCGCCGGTCTGGCGGGCGGCGCGCTCATCATCGCCCAGGTCGGCGACTCCCGCGCCTACATCGACCGCAAGGGGACGCTCACCCAGGTGACCCGCGACCAGTCGGTGGTCTCGGCGCTGGTCCACGCGGGGCGGATGAACGAGCTCGAGGCGCGCCTGTCGGAGAAGCGGAGCCTCATCCTCCAGGCTCTGGGGACCGGGGCGGACGTCGATGTGGCCCTGTCCATCGTCGAGCTGCGGCGGGGCGACCGGCTGCTCCTCTGCTCGGACGGCCTGCACGGGCCGGTCAACGACGAGGCGCTGCGCTACACCCTGGCGGAGAACGAGGAGCTCGAGCCGGCGGTCAAGCGCCTGCTCGACCTGGCGCGCCAGGCCGGGGCCCCCGACAACATCACCGTGGTCCTGGCCCGTTTCGGCGGGGAGCGGCTGCCGCTCCCGGTCGGCGACGATCCGCCGCGCTTCGCCGAGATGGACCCGAACGAGGAGGGCGAGCGAGCCATCACCAGCACCTCCTGGGTGGCTCGGCGGCTGGCGGCGCGGGCCGGGCTGCGCGACGACACGATCCCGCCCATGATCCCGGCGACTGGGCAGCACCGGGCGGTGCGGCCGCCGCCCGAGGACCCGCCCGAGACCGGGCGGCGCCGGCGCCCGGCCGGACCGGCGACCGCCGCCCTGGCAGAGGGCGCGCGCCTGGGTCTGGTAGCATGGGTGGTGACCGCGGTCGCCGCGGTCGTCTTCCTCATCCTGCTGCTCCTCGACTGGTAGCGCTCTCGTGAAGATCGTTGTGGATCACCTGCTCGGCAGCCGCCGGGGGCAGCGGCAGGAGTTTCCCGCTGGTCGGGTGACGATCGGCCGCCATCCCAAGAACGACATCGTCTTCGACGCGCACCGCGACCTCGACGCGTCGTCGCGCCACGCCGAGCTGCGCGAGCAGCAGGGCAAGTACGTCCTGTGCGACGTCGGCTCGTCGAACGGCACATTCGTCGGCGGCAACCGGGTGAGCGAGGTGGTGATGGAGACCGGGCAGGCGGTGGTGGTGGAGTTCGGCGCCGGCGGACCGCAGCTCAGGATCTGGGTCGGCGCCGACGACGCGGCGCCCGATCCGATCCGGCCGGGAATGCGATTTCCGTGGCGCTGGCTGGCCGTTGCGGTGCTTGTAGGTGTGGTCACTGCGCTGGTCCTCTTGCGGCTGGCGAAATGATGCCGGCGGGCTGGTTTTCGGCGAAAATAGGCCCACCGTGCCCGTGAGCTGCCCGAAGTGCGCCACGCCCCTCGAAGCAGGGGCGCGCTTCTGCGGCGTGTGCGGGAACAAGCTCGACGACGTCCCGGCGCGGCCCGATCGATCGATCGGGGCGGCCACCGCGCTCGACAAGCCGTCGCTCAAGCTGCCCCTGTCCGGCCATCGGCCGGCGGCGGCGGCCGGTCCGCCGGGAGGGGCGGCTCCCGCCAAGGCCCAGAGCGCCAAGCCGGCGCCGGCGGTGCGAGCCACCCCGCGGCCGATGAAGCAAGAAGATCCCTACATCGGATCGGTCCTGAACGGGCGGTTCACGGTGGAGGCCAAGCTGGGGGAGGGCGGCTTCGGCGCCGTCTACCAGGGCGTGCAAAACGCGACCGGCCGCAAGGTGGCCATCAAGCTTCTGCATCCGGAGATGACGCGCGACCAGAACGTGCTCGCCCGCTTCCGCCGCGAGGGCCAGGTGCTGTGCGCGCTGCGCGACGCCCACACCATCACCACCTACGACTTCGATCAGACGCCGGACGGCACGCTGTTCATCGCGATGGAGCTCCTGCAGGGCAAGAGCCTGCACGAGATCTTCCACGACGAGTCGCCCATCCAGTGGCAGCGGATGCTCAAGGTCATGTCCGAGATGTGCTCCTCGCTCGAGGAGGCCCACGCGCTCGGCATCGTGCACCGCGACCTCAAGCCGGAGAACGTCTATCTCGAGAACCGGCCGGGCAACCCGGAGTTCGTCAAGATCCTCGACTTCGGCATCGCCAAGGTGATGCGCGGCGACGGCATCGCCGGCGACATGTCACCGCAGCTGACCGCGACCGGCCAGACGCTCGGCACGCTCGAGTACATGTCGCCCGAGCAGCTGATGGGCAAGCCGCTCGACGGGCGCAGCGACATCTACGGACTCGGGGTGGTGGCCTTCGAGCTCATCACCGGCCGGCTGCCGTTCCCCGACGCGGTCGGTCCGGCCGCGCTCATCTCTGCCCAGCTCAAGAAGGTGCCGCCGACCCCGTCGTCGGCCCACCCGGAGGGCAACATCCCCGAGGCGGTCGACCAGCTCATCCTGAAGATGCTGGAGAAGGACAAGAACAACCGCTTCCGCGACGCCACCGAGCTGCGCCGCGAGATCGACGGCATCCTCTCCACTGTGGTGAGCGCGGCGCGCCGCCCCGATCGGCCATCGCAGCCGGCCATCCGGCCGCAGCTCGCCATCCCGTCGGCGGCGCCCGGCCAGGTGCAGAGCGCCTACGCCGGCGACGGCTCGGGCCCGGCCCGGGTCCCCGGGGCGGTCGCCCACGCGTCCGCCCATGTCCCCTACAGCGGCGGGCCGGTCATGGTCGCCGGCGGCACCCCGGGCGGCCCCATGCCGGGGCACCTGCCGACTCCGGCGCCGCCCTCGAGCGGCCAGGTCCAGGCCCCCTACCAGGGGGGCGGTACCGAGCCGGTCCGCTTCGCCCGGCAGAGCTCGACGGGGCTGTGGATCTTCATCGTCATCCTCGCGATCCTCGCCGCCGGCGGCGCGGTCGCCGGCTACCTGGCGATGAAGTAGTCCGTGGCGCGCGATCCCGCCCGCGACCGCGCCCCCGACGACAATCTCGACCTCGATCGCGCCTGCGACCTCTACCTGGAGCGACTCCTGGTCGAGCGCCAGCTGGCCGGCAACACGGTCGAGGCGTACGGCCGCGACCTCACCCGACTGCGCCGCTTCCTGGACGCCCGCGGCCGCGCCGCCGCCGGCGAGGTCACCCCGGTCGACCTCGCCGACTATCTGCTCGATCTGGCCGGGGCCGGCCTGGCGGCGCGCAGCCGGGCGCGCGCCCTGGTCGCCATCCGCGGCCTGTTTCGCTTCCTGTGCGGCGAGCGCCTGCTCGAGCGCGACCCGAGCGAGACCCTGGCGGCGCCGCGCCTCGGCCGCCGCCTGCCCTCGGTGCTCGGCATCGACGAGGTCGATCGCCTGCTGGCCGCGCCGGCCGGCGGCGCCCGCCCGCGCGAGCTGCGAGACGCCGCCATGCTCGCCACCCTCTACGCCACCGGCCTCCGGGTGTCCGAGCTGTGCTCGCTGCGCCTGCCCGACCTCAACCTCAAGGGCGGCTTCGTCCGCGCGACCGGCAAGGGCAAGAAGCAGCGCCTGGTCCCGCTCGGCGACCTGGCCGCCGCCCGCCTCGCCGGATATCTCGAGCGCGGTCGCCCGGCTCTCTGCAAGCGGCCGGGCGAGCAAGGTCTCTTCCTGACCGGCCGCGGCCGCCCGATGACCCGGCAGGGCTTCTGGAAGCTGATCGGCGGCTACGCGCGCGCCGCCGGCATCGCGCGGACCGTCTCGCCCCACGTCCTGCGCCACTCCTTCGCCACCCACCTGGTCGAGCGCGGCGCCGATCTGCGCGCGGTCCAGGCCATGCTCGGCCACGCCGACATCGCCACCACCCAGGTCTACACTCATGTGAGCCGGGCCCACATGATCCAGCTCCACAGGAAGCACCACCCTCGGGCGTGAGGTCCCGATGTGACACGCACGAGCTTCATTGGACTCTTCTGCGCCACCCTGCTGGCGCCCATCGCCTGCGGCGACAGCGGCGGACCCGACGCACCGCGGAGCGACGCCGCGGCCGGCGACGGCGGGCCCCGCATCGATGGCGGCGGAGGGGTGTCGCGCTGCGGTGACGACGTCTGCGAGGGGGTCGAGACCGCGAACAACTGCTGCGAGGACTGCGGCTGCGGCGAGGGCGAGAGCTGCAGCGCCGGGGCCTGCAGCTGCGTCGCGCGCTACGACGTGACCTACTCGACCGACCTGGCGGCCGAGCAGCCGGTGTGCGACGGCACCAGCGAGACCTTCGGCCCCAACTGCAACGCGGCCATCAACCGCTGGTGCAGCGGCCGCGGCTGCGCCACCACCGGCTTCGGGCCGGCCGAGCACTCGGGCGACAGCGCGGACGTCGTCTGCCTCGACGCGGTGGTGGTCTTGACCAGCTTCGGTGAGCTCGGCGGGTTCGACGGCGGCTGCACCTCGGACAACCCCTACAGCCTGGAGTGCAACCACGCCGCCCACCTCCTGTGCGCTGCCGACGACTCCACCACCGGTTTCGGCCTGCTCGAGAACGGCGGCGACATCGCGGTCGGCTGCACGCCGGACGCCCGGCTGGTCACCACCACCTACGCCGCGCTGAGCGGGCTGCACCCCGGCTGCGACGGGACGCCGCCCGGCATGGGCGACTCCTGCAACGCGGCCATCAATCGCCTCTGTCAGCAGCGCGGCGCGGTCTCCGGCTTCGGCCCGGTCGACGTCGCCAGCCCCACCGTCACCGTCGCCTGCGTGCCCTGAGCCCCGCGTTCGGGGTGTGAGCCGGGCGACAATTCTTTCTCGGCTACGGCGCCCCGCCGCGCCCGTTCCTCCTCCAGAAGCCAGCGGGAAACGCCAACAGGAGGAGGAACCCCATGAAGAAGACCACGAAGAAGAACGCCCGTCTCCGCTCGATCGACGCCGCCCAGCTCGCCCAGGTCGGCGGCGGCCGCACCGCCCAGCAGTACGCTGCCAGCATCCAGATGCTCGAACTCGCCATGTCCTTCGCCCCCGGGTCGGCCTGGAACGAGTTCTTTGCGGCGGCGGCGGAAGCCTAGCCAATCTCGTCGCTGCGGTCGTCGCACCCCCTCTCTCCCATCGCTCGCGCCGACTGCGGCCGCCGCTCGCGCCCCCCGCGAGCGGCGTTTTTTCTTTTCGGCTCCTTGCCGGTGCATTTTCGGCTGCCCGAGCGACAAACAATGGGTCGTGCGCGGGCCGACAATTCTTTCTCGGCTACCGTGTGGGGCGCTCTCCGTTCCTCCTGCAGAGAGTCGGAAGGACATCAACCCCGAGGAGGAGAGCCGTGAAGAAGAACACCAAGCGTACCCGTCTCCAGTCGATCGACCCCGCCCAGCTCGCCCAGGTCACCGGCGGCGCCACTCAGCAGGTGACCGACGCCGCCATCAAGCTCGCCGGCCTGGCCTGCGACTATCCGGGCGGGTCGGCCTGGGCCGTCTTCTTCGGCTCCGCGGCCTCGGCCGCACTGCAGAGCTGACGCCGCGCGAGCGCCGGGGACTCCACGAACAAGGAGGAGAGGATCATCATGAAGAAGAACGCCACTCGTCAGTCGCGCACTCGACTCCAGACCCTTGGGAATGCCCAGCTGGCGCAGGTCGGCGGCGGCGCCAGCGCCGTGGAGTACTACGTGGCCATCGTCGCCTTGGGCGAGGCCGTGCTCGACACGCTCTTTCCCCGGCGATGAAGGACGCCGTGATGGCGGGCGGCCACCTGACTCGCCGGCGGTGTACTCTGGTTCCATGCGCGACCCCTTCATCATCTGGCTGCCCTTCATGGTCGCGATCGCGATGGTGGCGATCGGCTTCCTCGTCGCCTTCAGCCGGCGGGGCAAGGTCTCCTCGGCCCGCTTCGACTACAAGGCCGTGAAGCTGCGCACCGCCGGCGAGCCGGACGCGGTCTTCCAGCGCATCCGCGAGCTGGCCTCCATGCACCCCAAGTACAAGCTCGACGACGAGGATCCGAGCCAGCGCATCCTGGTCTTCTCGTCGAACCCGAGCCTGTTCAGCTGGGGCTTCTTCTACCCGGTGGTCGTCACCTCCACCGCCGGCGGCGGCTGCGAGGTCCGCGTCGACATCGCCTCGCGCTTCATCCAGTTCGGCCCGGTGGTCAGCCACAACCGGCAGAAGTGCGCCGACGCCATCGAGAAGCTGCTCTCGGTCCCGACCGCGAGGGTCGTCGCGCGCTGATCGGATCGGTCCCGCGCGCCGCGCCCGGTTTTTCTCCGGCGGCGACCGCGGCTACGAGCGCGAGGAGGAGTCGGCGGCGCACCGGAAGCGGAGGTCCGCGGAGGCGGACGGGATGCGCGCGAAGCCGAGCGCCTCGAGGAGCGCGATCGAGCGCGCGTTGTCGGGGTGCACGGTGGCTTCGACCGCCGGTTGCGCCCAGTCGCGGAAGAGCGCGCGCACCACGGCGCCTGACGCCTCGCGCGCCAACCCGCGCCCCTGGCCGCCGGCGGTGAACACGTAGGCGATCAGCGCCGGCTGGTCGGGCACCACGGTCGCCTGCATCAGGCCGGCGAGCTCTCCGGTGGCGCGCTCGCGGCAGGCCCAGTTGAACCAGACCTCGTTGCGACCGTCCGGCGGACCGCGCCGCTCGAGCGCCCGGTAGCGGGTCTCGAGCGCGGCCAGCGAGGTCGGCGGGGCCTCGTCGATGAAGGCGTACAGGGTCGGGTCGCGCAGCCGCTCGAAGAGCTCGCGGGCGTGGGCCACGACCAGCGGCTCGAGATCGAGACGGTCGGTGGCGATGGCGGCGTCCGGTTTCATGTCGGGGGGATGCGTTACAAGGGGGGCTCGACGGTCGGCTTTACCGAGGGATGGCTTCGGGCCATAGTTCAGGGTCGGTCGCTCTCGGGATCATCGAACATGAATCTCTCGCCCGAAGATATCCGCTGGATCATCCAGGCACTCATCATCTTGATCCTGTCCATCTGCGTGCATGAGTTCGGGCACGCCATCGTGGCGGACAAGCTGGGAGATCCGCTGCCGCGCAGCCAGGGGCGAGTGACCCTGAATCCGGCCGCCCACGCCGACCCGATCGGGACACTCCTCTTTCCGCTGATGGCCCTGGTGCTCACCAAGTCACTCGGCTTCGGCTGGGGGCGCCCGGTCGAGGTGAGCCCGCGCCACTTCACCCGCAAGCTGTCGATGCGGACCGGCCACATGATGGTGGCGGCGGCCGGCCCGATGATGAACCTCCTGTTCGGCATGCTGATCTCGTCGGTCCTGCTCGTCCTCTACCGGACCGGGAAGGTCGTGCCGGGCGACATGATGTGGCATCCGCTGCAGTACGCGGTGATGCTGAACTTCATGCTCATGTTCTTCAATCTCATTCCGGCGCCGCCGCTCGACGGCGGGGCGGTCCTCGAGGGTCTCTTGCCGACCCGCGCGCTGCCCGCCTATCACCGCTACGCGGTGTACGGCCCGTTCGTCCTGATGGCGATCATCCTCATCCCGGGGATGAGCCGCATCTTCGCCATCCCGGCCATGTGGCTGTCAGCCACCTGGTTCAATGTGCTCGGGATCCCGTTATGAGTGCTGCCGCGCCCATCGTGACCGACTCCGCCTATCAGGTTCGCCTCGACGTCTTCGAGGGACCGCTCGACCTCCTGCTTCACCTGGTGAAGAAGCACGAGCTCGACATCTTCGACATCCCGATCTCCTTCATCACCGAGAAGTACCTCGAGTACCTCGACCTGATGAGCGGGCTCAACCTGGACGTCGCCGGCGAGTACTTGCTCATGGCCGCCACGCTGGCGCACATCAAGTCCCGGGAGCTTCTGCCGGCGCAGCCGGGCGAGCCGGGTGAGCTGGACGAGGACGGCGAATCCGACGGCGATCCGCGCGAGGAGCTCATCCGCCGGCTGCTCGAGTACCAGAAGTACCGGCAGGCCGCCGATGCGCTCGGCGGGCGGCCGGTCATGGGGCGCAACGTCTGGACCCGCGGGGCGCCGCAAGAAGACGCCATGTCGGAGAACGTCGAGCGGGACATCGTGCCGCCGCTGGCCGAGGTGCCGGTCATCAAGCTCATCGAGGCGCTCGACCGCGTGCTGGCGAGCGCCAAGATCAAGATCACGCACGAGGTCAACGTCGACCGACTCTCGGTCAGCGATCGCATCAACCAGATCGCGGACCGCCTGGAGGCCGAAGGGACGTTCACGTTCTCGTCCTGCTTCCGGTTCCTCCGCGAGGAGGTGACGGTGGAGGAGGCCAAGCACGAGGCGGTGGTCACGTTCCTCGCGCTCCTCGAGATGGCCAAGCTCGGTGTCATCCGGCTGTGGCAAGGTGTGGCGCAAGAAGGCGTGGAGGAGGTCGCGGAGGACATCGTCATCGCGCGGGCGAACGCGAGCGCCGCGGCCCTGGCGGCCGAGACGGAAATCGACGACGACTACAGATGAGCACGAGCGAGCACCCCGAGTAAGCAATGAGCAGAATGCGACAGAAGCGCAAGGCGCGGGCCCGGGCGGAAGCGGCCGAAGCCGAGGAGCACGGGCAGGCCGCGGCTGGCGACGAGGGCGAGAGCGGCGAGGACCTCGAGGAGGGCGGCGACGAGGAGGCCGAGGGGGACAGCGCCGAGGACGCCGACGCCGGCCTCGATCACGAGCACGAAGAGGCTCCGGTGCCGGGGGCGGACGGAGAGGCCGGCGCTGCCGCAGCGGAGCCCGAGGCGGACGCCGCCGAGGCGGAGGCGGGCGACGCGGATCCCGACGGCGATCTCCAGCCAGTGCGCGGGATCAGCCCGGCGCGCTTGAAGCTCATCGTCGAGAGCCTGCTGTTCGCCGCCGACAAGCCGCTGACCGTTCTGCAGCTCAGGCACCTCACCGGCGAGCGCAAGCTGGACGCCATCCAGGGCGCGCTCGACGGGCTGATCGAGGACTACCGCGAGCGCGGCGTGGTGCTCGGCGAGCTGGCCGGCGGGTATCAGTTCCGCACCCACCCGACCAGCGCCGAGTACGTGCAGCGGCTGATCGCCGGGCGGCCGGTCCGCCTGTCGCGGGCGCAGCTCGAGACGCTGGCCATCATTGCCTACCGGCAACCGGTGACCCGTCCCGAGATCGACGAGATCCGCGGGGTGGACTGCGGCGGCACGCTCAAGCTCTTGCTCGACCGCTCGCTCATCCGGGTGCTCGGCAAGAAGGAGGAGCCGGGTCGGCCGCTCCTGTACGGGACCAGCAAGGAGTTCCTCGAGTTCTTCAACCTGCGCGACCTGCGCGACCTGCCGACCCTGCGCGAGTTCCACGAGCTCAGCGAGGAGAGCATGCGGGTAGTGGAGAAGCTCGACGCCGAGACCAGCGACGGGCTCGACGTCGGCGGGCGTGAGGGCGGTGAGCGCGAGGCGGGTGAGGGCGGCGGTTCCGCCCCGGAGATCGATCCGGACGCCGAAACCGGTGCCGCCGCCGCCGGCGCCTAGCCGCCAGTCGGCCTCGCGCGCCGCCCCTCCGATCCCGACCCCGACCCCGATCCCGATCCCGATCCCGATCCC
>Ga0111539_10000810_pt1 | contig 40595 bp, 38 predicted proteins | sample RhiMethybrSRZTD1_FD_79667 | JGI IMG/M metagenome (GOLD analysis project Ga0111539, IMG submission 79667) | Populus rhizosphere microbial communities from Tennessee, USA - Rhizosphere MetaG P. TD hybrid SRZTD1 (version 2) (version 2) | ecosystem: Host-associated > Plants > Roots > Rhizosphere >... | reverse complement strand
TCGCGACATCGACCTTCGAGCACGTGCGCGACTGGCGTGGAGGCCTGGCCAAGGTGTACCGGGCACTCAAACCCGGTGGCGCGTTCTACTTCGGGTCGACCAACAAGTTCAGCTTCACGTCAGGGGAGTACAGCTTTCCGTTTTACGGCTGGTACCCTGACGCGGTACGGTATCGCCTTCGACAGTACTTCCAGGGTCCGCAAATCATGCAGTGGGGCATCGACTTCAATCAGTTCACGCATCCGCAACTGCGCCGGACCTTCAAGCGGCTCGGATTCCGAGGGATTTACGATCGCATCGATGCACTTGATCCTGACAACCTTGCCCACCCGACGTGGAAAAAGCGTCTCTTGTTGAAGACTCTGAAGACCGTGCCGGGAGCGCACGGCCTGGCGACGACGTTTGCGCCGACGACGCTGTTCGTCTGCGTGAAGTGACACTCCCGTGGTGCGACGGCTCGCTATACGGCGGTGGGGCGCTCGTCGTCCAGAGTGCCGGCGTGGCGTGATGTCGAGGCCGCGGCCAGCCGCGTGTAGAGCATCAAACTCCTGCGGACCATCACATCGTCCGTGAACGACTCCCGCACGCGCTGGTGGTTGAATACCCCCATCTGACGCATCGCGTCGGGCTTCTCCGTCAGCCCGATCATTGCCGCGGCGATGGCTCCGCGGTCGCCGGTCGGGCAGACGGCGCCGCCGCTGCCATCGATAATGAGTTCCCGATTACCGCCGGCATCGGTCACCACCGCCGGCAGTCCCATCGCCATCGCTTCCAGCAGCGCGTTCGAACAGCCTTCGATGTCCGAGGTCATCACCTTGACGTGTGAAGCGCACAGATACGCGGCCGGGTTGGAACAATCGGTGATCATCCGGCACGAGTCTTCCAAGTCGTGCTGCTGGATCAACTCTCGAATCGGCGCTTCCAGGCGACCCCGCCCGATCAATACCAGGAACAGCTTCGGGTTCGCGGCGCGTGCCTCGCGAAACGCCGAGAGCAGCACGTCGTGCCGCTTTTTGTCGCTGAGATTGGCGACGCAGACCACGACGGTGGCGCCGAGTGGAGCCCCGATGCGGAGTTTCGCCGACGCAATTGCGTCGTCGGCGGGGCGCTGCAGCCGCTCGTTCCGAAGGCCGTTATAGATCACCGTAATCTTGTCGGGATGTACGCCTTCAGCTTCGATGAGATACCGCTTGATCGCTTCCGCATTGCACGTAATGTGGACCGCGCTGCGCCGGACGAACTGATCGCATCGCAACCGTACGCCCACACGCCACGTATTCACGTCGCGCTCTGACTGCAGGATTGGCACGTCGATGCCGAGCCACTTCGTCATCGGCGTAAACATGGATGCGGCCGGCAGGTAGGCGTGTACGAGGTCTGGTTTGATGCCCGCCAGCAATCGGCGCAAGCGCAGCACCGTCGTGAAATCGTACTTGCCGTAACGGCCGGCGACGACGATCGGGACGCTGGCCGCGTCGAGCTCGGGACGCAGCTCCGTGCGATCGAAGATGGACACGACGTGGACCTCGTGTCCTGTTCGGCGCAAGCCTTTCGCCAAAGTGACAATCTGCTGTTCGGCTCCGCCGCAATCGAGCTGGTCGGTGACGAGTGCAATCTTCATCCGTCGTCCATCATCTGCGCCATGCCCGGTGGTGTTGCTCATGAAACGGATGACTCCGTCCAAAGCAATCCCCATGCCTTGGCGGCGCATAACAGGCGCGGTCGCACGCAGCAAGAGGGTGCGAAGTCCTTCGAGAATCAGACGTTTTTCACCCGACGCCGTAATCCTCGGGTGTGAATTCTAACCCCCGCATGCAGCCTCGCTATTCCTGCGAACGCCTCCTGCCGAAGCTCGCGTGGTGCGCCGACGTCGACCTCGCGGCTGGGACTGCCACTGTTCGACATGGAGAGTTCGTGGAAGTCGGCGACCAATTCTTCGTCGAAGGCGTGTGGAACGGGGAATTCGGCAGAGGAGGGTTTGCGTCGACAGAGTGTTTCTTCGGCAGCGGCGGCGTTCGGCGCGATGACTCCATCATTTTCGTCACTTCCTGCAGCACGACCGATGCGTTGTTCTACGCGGAACGGCCACATCGCGTCGTCGTCTCCAATTCCTTGCCCTTTCTCCTAGCCTCCGTCGATGACGAACTGGATCCCTCGTATTCCGAGTACTTTGAGTCTTGTGAGTCGCTCATTCGCGGCATCAACGATTACGACAAGACAGTCGTTACGCGGAACGGCGCCGTCCAGCGTCTGCTGTTCCGAAATCTACGCGTCAGCCGTCAGGGATGCAGCGAAGAGGACAAGCCACTGCCCGCATCGTTCGGTCGCTACGAGGACTATCGCGATTACCTGGAGCGTAACTACGCCAGCATCGTCGCAAACATTCGCAGTCCGCTCCGACGCCATCGTCTGAGCATCTTTTCCACGCAGTCGCGCGGCTATGACTCGACGGCCATCAATGCTCTGGCTGCGAAGTACGGCATCGAGCGGGTGTTCACGTCGGTACGGTCGAAGAGCATCGATCCCTTCGACGAGGCACGGGGACTCCGCCAGCCAAACGACGACGGGTCTGAGATTTGTCGTGTGCTCGGTCTCGAGTGCGTGCAGATTGACCGCACCTCATACACGCGCGATGGATTTGCCGACGAGCATCTGTACTACGCGAGTCAGGCGGCAAATCAGGACGCAAATCTGCGCGACATTCATCGGCACATTGATCATGCCGCCGTGCTGCTGACGGGCGTCCTTGGGGAAATCTGGTACGACGCAGCTGGATATGCGCCATGGCCGGGCTACGTCACCTCAGAGTTGAAACGCTTTGATGTCAGCGGGCATGGACTTGGCGAGGTTCGCCTGCGCGTTGGCTACATCCAGCTGGCATTGCCGTTTCTCGGCGCACAACGGCGTGAGGACATCTGCCGCATCACGAACTCCGCGGAAATGAAGCCATGGCAGGTCAATCCTGGCTACGATCGCCCGATTCCACGGAGAATTGCCGAGGAGCGTGGCGTGCCCAGAGAGCTGTTCGGACAGGTCAAGATGGGCTCCGTGGTGATGTTTCGCAAGCCCTGTCTGCCATACGGGGCCGGTTTGCGTCGCGAGTTCCTGAACTCTCTCGTCGCCAATCGCGTGATGCCGCGATGGCAGACACGCCTGTGGCCTGCGGTGCAGATTCTGAACAGTATGCTCGAATGCCGATCGCCGCGACGCTTCCGCGGCCTGTATTACTTGGAACGCGCCATCGCTCGCGTCCTACGCCGTCCGTTCCACTTCGGCTATGCGTGGAGTCGATGGAACGGTGCCTTGTACTGCTTCTGTGTCAACAAGTGCGCTGCCGAGTACTTGCAATCGATCCGAGAACGCGAGGTTGTAAACGGCACCGCGGCGCACGGCGACGGAACGCCAGGCGATCACGTCCGCAGCTACCGCGAGGGTGTGACGCCGCCCCTCAGCGAAGCTGTAAATCGACGATGAGCGGTGCGTGATCACCGCCGGCCGGGCTGCTTCGTACACGCGCGCTGGTGCAGGCCCACTGTTCGGACGCGAGGACATGATCGATGCGGATGCCGTGCAACGAAGTGAACTTCGTGTGACCAAATCCCCGCCCGCAAGTCGAGAACGTGTTGGTGAGGCGTCCCCAGTTCTGCCGGTAAATGTCGCTTTCCACGGGCAGGTTGAAATCGCCGACGACCAGCAGGGGCCGCGGGTCGTGCGTCGTGCGCGCGCGGGCGCTCTTTGAATCGCGCGCCGCTTCCTGCCGGTTCAGGCGAAAGTAGACGAGCGCGCGCCATCCGTATATCCGGAATGCCTCGAGACCACTGCGAATCGTTTCGAAGTGGACGTTCAGAACCTGAAACGATCCGCGCGGCCCATCCACCGCGAACCGCAGCGGGCGTCGGCCGGGCCGTTGCCACACCCGGGCAGGGTCGCTCTCGTCGAGGACTTCAAAGCGGAACCGGCTCACCAGACAGAGATCCCCTCCGTAATAGAACTCCCAGCCGAATCGTTTCGGCGCGAAGTCGTAGAACGGGCATTCCTGCAGCGCGGCGACATCAATCCCCTCCGACCTCATAAGGTCGTCAAGATCCTTCGCGGTTACCCGACTCGCACCGAGGTTAAAGGTCATCACGCGGATGTCCGCGACACCGCCGGTCCGTCGTGGGGCGTATCGGAAGTCCATGACGCCGAACACCAGGACACACGCCGTCACCAGCAGCACGCCGAGGGCCCGCAGTGCACGCTGCCGCCATGCAGAGAGCACCGCCCATCCCGCGAGCGGTATCAGTGGCGCCGCGGCGATCCACCGAGGTCCGAAAGCGAAGAGCGTGGCCGGCCACAGGCGATCGACGAGAAACTCGATGGCCAACCAGAGCGCCACTACCGCGGCCGCATACGCCCACACGACGCGGTGAAGAAGCCGCATCCCTCGCAAGTTTTTCAATGATACGCTCGGCGCCGAACGTGACCGCACCGCCGCCGTCTCGCCGCGATTGGGGTCTGTCCGCGGTCCTGTTGCTGGTAGTGTGTGGCGTTGCGCTGGCATTGCAGGGATGGCGGGGACGGATCCCGACTATCGACCTGGTGCCGCATTACCTGGATGCGGTCGCCTTCGTTCGCGACGGCGCCATCCCGACGCGCGGCACGATCAGCGGTTACCTCGCCTACAACCCGCCCGGCCCGACCTGGCTGATGGTGCCGGGTGCGTTCCTCACCGACGACCCGCGATTGATCGAGTTCTTCGTTTCGGCGCTGTTGTACGCCGCGACGATGCTGGGCATCTATTCCCTCGCCCGGACAGCATTCGGTCGTGCGACCGCAATTCTCGCCACTTCGTTGTACGCCTTTTCAGAAATCGGTCTGTTCGTCGCCGGTACTCTCTGGCCACGTGCTCCCATTCAGCCGTTTGTCGTCTGGATGGTGTACTGGCTGCAACGCTGGGCCGTGCGTCAAGAAGCCGGCGGTCTGCCAATGGCCCTCGGCATCTGGGCGGCGGGAATGTACGTCTTCATGGAGATTGCGCCGGCCATCCTGCTGGTGCCGTTCTTTTGGTACCGATACCGCCCGCCCGTACGCCTGACGCAAGTCGCCGTTGCCATCGTCGCCGGCCTGGCACTCTGGTGGCCGTATCTGGTCTACGAAGCGCAGCACGATTATCGCGATCTGCAGTCCATGGTGCTGCGCGCTGAGGTGGACGATTCGGCGCCGCGGGGCCAACAATGGTGCGATCGCCAACTCACGCTTATCGGCGCAGACGGACAGCCAGTTGCGGCGGCTGACCGAACTCCAGGAGCGCCGGAATCGGGCGGCGTCCTGCGACGCGCAGCGCTTGCCGGTTACCGCGGGCTGGTGCGGGTTCGGGGAGCGATTGACAACGCGATCACTGGAGCCGTCGGCGGAACCCTCCCGCATGCACCCGGCGCAGACGTCGTGCTCTTCGGAGCCGCCGCGCTTTCGCTCATCGGGGTCGCCTTGGGTTCGACCGCATTGGGTCCATTCGTGCTCTCACGACCAATCCGCCACTGGACCCTGGGCGTCGTCATCGGCGCCGCGTTCGTGGGAATGGGGGTCGTGGCGCCATATTTACTCGTGCCGGTCCTCAGCGCGGACGGTTCGATCGAGCGGGCAACGCGTGATGCGCTCGACACGCTCCGAATGCTGTCGGTCGGAGCTGGAGTGCTGCTTATCGTCGTGCGGCCGTTATGGATGGGGCTGGCGCGCGTGACGGCGACGCTGCACGGCACGTCGGCAAGCTCGTCGACACAGCGATTCCTGCTGTTCGCGGTAGTCGTCCCTTGGGCCGCACTGCTGGTACTCGTCGAGCCCGAGCGCAGCGAGCGCTTCTGGTGGCTGTGGCCCCTCGTCGCCATTTTCCTCGCCGCGCTCGTCTTTCATAGTGTCGGCACGGAGACAGTTCGGCGCAGGCTGGTAGCGGCCGTCGTTGTCGTCATCCTCATGGCCGCAACATGGGTCACTCCAACAAATATTGCACGCCTCGAATCGTGGCGTACGGCTGGATGGGCGGGGCACGACGCCGACGAAATCCGTGCCGTTGAGTACGTCGCCGCCCGTGCCGGTGGAAGGCGCGACGTCCGACTGGGGTATCAGGTGCCGTTCTTCCGCGGCATACCGGGCCTGAGCGCGGTCGATTCGCGTTTCAAAGTCGGCGCTGAACTCGATCTGATGCTCGCCTACAAACATGGAATCGCCAACATGAGCCGATGCGCTGAAGGCGTCAGTCCTTCTGACGACTACCGGCTGGTCGACGTAACGGGCCACGCGCCGCCAGGGACCTATCGATTCGTCGCCTTGCCGGGCGCCGGATTTCGGCCCGTCCGCCGGTTCGGGACAACCGAAGTATTCGAGCGCAGCGCGCCTTATTGACTCGAACGACGAGGGCCCTTCGTTCGAAACCAGAACGAACATCCGTAGGGTTCCGCCCCCGTCATCCATTCCGCCGACCACAACGGCTCCAGAATGCCGCGCAGTTCCGGGTCATCGCTCGCGAACGCACACGGCAGCACAATTTCCAGGCGTTCTCCACCAGCGAGAAGATACGCGGCCAACAGGTACTGTTCCGAATAGAACCGGTCGCTCCATTGCGGCGGGTAGTCACAGGGCAGCGTCACGTCGTGCACCTGAACGAGCACGCCCGGCCTGAGACGCGGAACAACGTCCAGGAACAACATGGTGACGTCGGAGTTCATGAGCGTTCTGTGAGAACTGTCGATGAACAGGATGTCGCCGGGCTGCAGGATGTCGAACGTGTCAGGCTCGACGCTTTCCACCGGTTGTCGAATCACGTGATCGCAGATCTCGTCGATCTCAGCCCGTGGGCTCGGATCGATCGAGGTAATCCGCGTCCGCAAGCCGTGATCGCGAATCGCTCGGCGTGCGAACTTCGTGGAATTACCGGATCCGACCTCGAGGTATTGCGCCGGATTGTTCAGGGCCAGCAGCCCGTAGAGTGCGATGCTGTCGAGCGCGGGTAGCCAGTCGTTGATCCAGTAAGGTTCGCCCGGCGGGTGTGACGCCGGTGGCCGGGCAGGGATTCGGCTGAAGTTGGCGGTGAACGGCAGGAACGAGCGCAGGCACTCTGCGTACGCAGTCCTGTGTTTCGAGATCACCGCATACAGATGCGGGTTCGGCCGTTGCTCGTCCCAGCGCGGCCGCGCGTCGGTCGGGTACTCCAAGACGATGACGTTGTGCGGAAATGCTTTCCGGACAACCCGGGCGAGCGACTTGCCGAACGACTGATGGCGTTTGAGTCGATTGGCGAGAAAATCTCCAAGACTCATCGAGTCTCGCGCTTCCGAATCGCCAGTGACAGGTGTGGGACTGCCACAATACCGGTCACTTTCTCGATCGCCTTGAAAGTCAGCTTCATTGCTTTCTTAACGGCTACCTCGCGAGATGCAGTCGAGACTCGATACCAGAGATCGACGTGGTCACTGCAACCCTGTCGAGAAGGGCGAAGCAGTTCCGCGTCAGTCCCCAGGAGACGCATGACCTCTCGCATCGTCCCGCCGCGGATGCCCTGCCTCAGCATCGTCTGCCATGATGTTCCCTTCGGGGTTCGGGGAGACAGATGCGCATACCTCCATGCCAGCGTGTCGGGCAGATAGTTCAGCAGCGGCAGATCGGTCGTGTGGTTTTCCAACGGGAACCACCGGTATGGCGTCTGATTCAGGAACAGAACGCCGCCGGGCTTCAAATATCGCCACACCAGAGGCATGACGACCCTGCGCTCGTCCGGGAGGAGATGCTCGAAGACCGCTGGAAGGATGACGAAATCGAAGGGGTCGAGCGGCGGCAGCTCGCTCGCGCTCGGCGACACGTAGAAGGTGACCTTATGCGACAGCCCACGGAACTCTGCTCGCCGGCGCGCGAGCGCGACGAACTCCTCCACCAGGTCAACGCCGACGATCTCGCCAACGCCTGGAAACATGCGCGCCAGCGTCAGGGAGGATGAGCCGGATCCGGAGCCAAAATCGAGCACCCGCCGGCCGGCGAACGCTTCGGCGGAAACGTAACTCAGGATGTCCCACTCGAAGCTCTGTTCGATATAGGCGGGATCTTCCTCACGCATCAGCTCGTCGCAGAGATACGCCACGCCCTTGACAGCCAGCGCTTGCTCGATGACGTCGAGCGGGTAACTGGTGATGCACTCGCGCCGGGGGCAGAAGACATCGGCCCTCGGTGTGCATTGGACATGGTTTCCGGTGGGCGTCGATCGCACCGCGATCACGCCGTCGCCGTGCTCAAATGTCCGTGTGATCTCTAACATCAACCATCTCTATCGGCTGGGTGCGGCATTATCCCACCGGTCTGATCGTTGCCAGATCCGGAGGATATCCAGGAGCGCGCGCACGCCGTGGCGGAGCCGGACCTTCGAGCCCGCGACGTCGACCCATCTCGTCAACGGAAATTCGTAGATGCCGGCTCCTCGACCGTTGTGGGTGAGCGTGACGTAGCGGGCGAGTATCTCGACGTCGAACACCCACTGCGAACGAAATGGTGTCGCGAAGACTTCACGGATCAACGCGTTGGCGCGGAAGATCTTGGCGCCGCATTGCGTGTCGTAGACATCAAGCCCAAGTGCCAGCGACGCCGCGGTGGCGAACACACGGCCGGCATAGTGCCTCATCGCATGCCGATCGATGCGTCGCCCCAGCAGCTTGACACGGGCGCCCATCACGACATCGATGTCGGGATTGCCGTCGAGCACGTTCAGGAATTCGTCGACGGCGTCGAGCGGCGTTGCCAGATCGGCGTCCCAGTAGCCGACGAAATCTGGCTGCATGTCGAGCGCCGCCTGGATCCCATGCTGAACAGCTGCTGCCTTTCCCACATTGCGCGGCAGCACCAGCGCCGTAGTCCGTCCGGCCCCGCGGTGCGCGACGTCGTCAAGAACCGTCGCCGTCCCATCTGTACTGCCATCATCGACAAACAGAAGACCGACATCCGTCCGTGACGACACAAACGCCAGGAACGCCTCTGCATCGAGGCGTGCGGCTTCGTTGTAGCACGGGACGACGAGCTGCAGGCGGGCGGCCACGTTCTCGAGATTTTATCGGCCCTGGCGCGTTCGACCGCCAGTGCGCGCGGCTTTGGCGTTACACTTCGCGGATGGCGTCGTTGCCGCCGAAAACGCTCCGGCTGGTGTCACTTTTCGTCGCCGCCGTGTTGGTGACGTCTGCCGGTTACGCGCAGTTCAGGAGCCGCGGCTTCGACGTCCTCGGTGCCGGCAGCGGACTCGCACCACGCGAGTTTCCTGATCGGGACTTCACCATCTGCCGGCTCGTCTACACCGAAGCGCACCGTTTCGAGGGCGGTTGGCGGACCGATTACCCGCTTGGCGATCGGAACCTGTCCATCCGCTTCTCCGAGCTGACCAAGACACGTGTCAGCCACGCCGGCGACGGCTCCAGGAACCACTATCTGGTGCGTATTACCGACGACCAGTTGTTTCAGTGCCCGTTCCTGATCGCCGGCGACGTCGGCTCGATGGGAATCAGTGCGACGGATGCGGAGCGCCTGCGCGCCTACTTCCTGAAGGGCGGCTTCATGTGGACCGACGACATGTGGGGCACGGATGAGTGGGAGACCTGGGAGGAGGAAATCGCCAAGGTATTTCCGCCGGCCGAGTACCCGATTGTCGACGTGCCGGTCAGCGATCCGATCTTCCGCTCGCAGTTCGTCGTCGATCACATGCCGCAGATTCCGAACTATCCCTACTGGCGGCGCAGCGGCGGTGATACCTCAGAACAGGGTGCCGACAGCAAGGTGCCGGTGTTTCGCGCCATCCGCGACCACAAGGGCCGGATCATGATCGCCATGACCGCCAACACTGACATCGCCGACGCGTGGGAGCGCGAAGGGGAGAACCCGGAGTACTTCTACCGCTTTTCGCCGACGGGCTATGCGCTCGGCATCAACGTCCTGCTCCACGCGCTGACCCACTGATTCCAGCCTCGCCGAGGATCGACGTGTCGATGAATGCCGCGAGTTCAGCACGCGTCCGCGGTGTCCGTTGCTGATTCGCGGCGACCCACTTTTCTTCCTCCACGACGATGTCGAGCAGGTCGGTCGGGATCCCGAACGGAAACGCATGGTGCTTCCACCCTCTGGCGATCTGCGCTTCGGGATGTTTCGTGATCCGGCTGATGAGAGGGAAGTAAGGGGCTGGAGCCTTCTCGAGCAGGGTGGTGGACGTTCGTAATGCGCGGACGAATTCGACGAGCTCGGATCGACGCCGCCGGTCCTGCAGGACGTCAGTCGTCGAGTAGACGCTGAAGAACTCACGATAGATCTTGTTGTCCTGAAAGACGACAGCGTCGGAGCCCAGCGCCGCGACAGCGTTCTCGGACTCGGGCTCCCACATGGAAATCGCATCCGCGTCGCCCTTCACCACCGCGGCCGCCATTGCTGTCGCCGGCGCGTTGACCAGGGTCACGTCCGACTCGTTGAGTCCGGCGGAACGGAGCATCGCGACCAGGTAGTAGTGCGCCGAGGTGTTGCGCGGGACGACAACGCGCTTTCCTTTGAGATCCGCGAGGCGCGTAATTCCCGCCGTCCGCTTCCCCACGATCCTGTACAACCCCTCGGCGAGCGTGAAGAGCAGCCGCACGTTCGGGTTGTCGCGCAGCACGACGAGCATCTGCGTGGTGGCGTTGGTTGCAGCGTGTGCGCCGTCGTTGGCGAGCGTTCGCACGCCGCCGTTGATGTACTGCATGCGCGATCCGAATGGCCCTTCGTCTGTGATGTAGACGGGCGCCGCTTCGAGCGTTGCGGTCGAGCACGCGACCGTGAACAGCGCGTTCGGACCGAGCGGTTGCGGCGGGGACGGCGCTGCCGCTGTGGCGACGACGCACAACGCGGCCAGCAGACTTGCGGTTACGCGCATCGACGTCAACGCTGGTGAGCCCTACCGCAGCCGGATGAACGCGAGAGCATTATTGGCGTTCATCGGAATGACCAGTTGATTCGCGTCGGCGTCGTAACACATCGACGCCGGATTCGGGATGTTCTGTGCGATCAGCTCGGCCGGGCGGTTGGGCCGAATGCGCGAGACGCCGCCGTTCTGCACGCTGCTGACGTACTTGGTCCCGTCCTTCATGATCACCAGGCCGTCATTTCCCGCCTGCACGGCCTTTTCGGTTCGAATCGGTTTGCCCTCTTTCGAGAACGTGACGACGTCCTCGGTGCCGATGTTGACGACGACGATGTTGCCCTGCTGGTCGAAGGCGATGCCGTTGGGCTGACGCAGCGGTGCGCCCTGGAAGAAGATTGACGCGGTGCCGTCGGGCGTGATCTTCCACACCTGCCACGTCGTCGCGTCCGGATTCTGACCGCCGGCACCCGTCTGCGTCGCGTAGATCGTCCCGTCGTCGGCGACTTCGATGTCGTTGAATCCCGTCGATTTGTCGACGCGGATCGAGCGGCCCGGCATGCCGCTCTGCATGTTGAAGCTCCGGATCACGGATACCGCCGGGTCGTTGGGGCCGGTGCCGCCGTCGCGGTCGGCCAGGTAGAGCACGCCGTTGGCGATGTCGCTGCCGAGCGGTTCGTTGAGCACGAGCGGCGGCGTCATGGTGTCGCGTGTCGGCCCCGGATTCTGGATGCCGACCCACCGTGAGGTGTGGACGGACCCATCGTGATTGAGGAACGTGATCCACGCGTCATTGGTCCGTACGTTCTGGCCCACGCCACGATTCGGCACGACGATCACCTTGCGGACCGGGTCGTAGGAGCAGCTCTCGGCCGAATACACCGACCCATACACCTTGACGTTGTCGGACATCGGGTTGAACGCGCCGTCGGCAGCCGGGTTGATCGGCAGGCCGAGGCGGTTGCCGACGAAGTAGGGGGTCGGCCCGGCTGGTGCCGCCGGGGCTGCCTGCTGCGCCAGCGCAGTGCCAAGGGCAAGTCCGGCCAGCAGCGCGCTGCCCGCTGTGGCAATCAATCCCTGTCGTCTCATGTATGTTCTCCTCCGTGCTGCGTGCGAGAGGTGACTATACAATCTTCGACTCGACAAACGTTCGAACAGGCCAGGTCGGAGGCAATCAAGCGCGTTCGCTGATGGCGCACGTCATCTCGTTCACAACCGCACGGTTCGACATTTCGAAGGAACCGGCGAACAATCCGAATCCAATTGCCGGCCACAGCGTGCTGGAGTGGCTGCGACCGGAGCTGGAAAGGGCCGGCTATCGGACGACGGCGCCGGCCACCGAGGACTGGGGTTGGTACATCGACGCCGAGGGCCGTGGCGGCCTGTACCTTGTAGGCGCCAGCGCCGACGCCACGGAACCGGCGTCGGACGTCGCCTGGACCGTTCAGGTGCACAAGCACCGTTCGCTGAAAGACAAGCTCCTTGGCGGAAACAAGATGACGAACGATGATCCGCTCTCGACGCTGATCGAGCGCATCGTCCGGGCGGATACGGCCATCAGCGCGGTGTCCGTTGATCGAGAAGAATGACTAATCCTTGACGGCAACGATCACGCCGTCGCGGATCGGGATGACCGAGGTCGTCCAGTGCGGACTCGTCGTCAGCAGGCGAGTGAGTTCGCGGACCCCCGCAGTGTCGGCGGACGTGTCCTTCGCATCGAAAATCCGGCCGCTCCACAGCATGTTGTCGACGATGAGGACGCCGCCGGAGCGCAGTTTCGATTCGATGACCGGCAGCGAAGCGGGGTAGGCGTGCTTGTCGATGTCGTTGAAGATCAGATCGAACGGTCCGTCTTCGGATCGCAGCGCATCGATCGCTTCACGGACGTGGTATTTCACGAGGCCGTCATAGCCCATGACGCCGAGATAGACGCGCGCCCGTTTCGACAGCTGCTCATCCCAGACGACGTGATGAACGACGCCGCCGCCGTTCTCTTCGACAGCGCGGGCAAAGAACGCCGTCGAATAGCCGAACCCTGAGCCGAGCTCGAACACCCGGCGAGCACCGATCAGGCGCGCGAGCTGATAACAGAGGTGCCCGACAACGGGACCGATGATCGGGAAGTCCTGTTCGCGCGCGTAATTCTCCATCGCCACCAGCTCGGGATGACGTGCCGGGACGAGACGTTCCAGGTAATCGCTGACTTCGCTGGTGATGATTGCCGACATGGCGCGATCGTAACGCACGCGGCGGGTCCGCACATCGCGGCCGTTTGATATAGTCGCCGAACAAACCGAGGACACGACCGTGCCGACACGATATCCACGCGAGCAGATGCATCGCATCAAGTACACGAAGCTCACGCCGGAGCAGATTCTGTCGAAGCTCTCGCCAGCGGCAAACGGCCCGACCAGCGCATCGGCGCTCTCGGATGTGTTCGCTGACAAGACGTTGAAGATCGTCCTCGACAACGGTCCAACGCTCCGCTATCGGTTCGCAGACCGCAATCGCCTCTCGTTTGCAGAGACCGACGACGCGACGACGGTGCAGGCGGGTTACGGTGCGCTGACGCTCGATCGGCTGGTGCTCTTCTCACACATTATTCCGCGCACGCAGCGCGGCTTCACCGTCATCGTCGATCAGGACACGAACCTCGTCACCGCGTTCGAGACGTGGTTCAGCGGCTATCAGGACAACCGCGAGGTGCAGCGGCAGATCTACTACGGCTACGTCGAGGTGCCAGGTGCCCCGCCCGCCACGCGGCACGGGATCACCAATCGCATTGAAGGCAAGGGCTTCTACTGGAAGCAGGACAACGGCATCGAGACGCTCGAGTTCTATCCCTCCGTTCTCTACTCGAACTTCGTCGAGCTGACACGTTTTGGCGGCGAACTGAGCTGGTGCGCGCCGACCGACTACATCAAGATCTCCGACGACAAGTACATCTACTCGCGTGTCGAAGCCGAGTTCTCCGGCACGATGACGACCTATCTGCTCGATCCAAACCGCCTCGAGCAGGTCGGCGTCCGCCTTGGCTTCGACGACACCGACACCCTCGAGTACTACATGTTCAGAGGGCGCGGCGAGTGGCTCGGTCAGATCGCGCAGTTCGAGCCGTTCGGCGACGTCGGCACGACGATCGTCCAGGGCGGCAACAACCGCGCGGCCGCGCCGGCTGCCAGGGGAGCGCGCTCTGTGTACCGGCCGCTGAAAACGAATCCGATCATGACGCGCGCGGAGGTTGACGCGGCGATCGCCAGGAACAAAACGTTGTTCGACCCAAAGAACGCCATGGCGGGCAACAAGGGGCCGACCAGCACGTTCCTTGCCGGCAAAGAGCTGACGCTTCGCTACGACAACGGGCAGGCGTTCAATTACCGGTTCGACGACGTGCAGAAGCTGCGGTGGCGTGGCGAGGGCAGCGACACGGCCTGGCGCGAAGAGCGGTACGAATCCTGGGAGTCAGCGCCCGGCGTCATCATGTTCGGGCATCTGCTCGGCGGCGCGCCCGATCACGACGCCTTCTCAATCGTGGCCGACTTCGACAACGGCCTGGTCACGACGCTGCACGGCACGATGGGGACGCCGTACATGGGAAATGAAGCAGCGGTCAAAACGTTGTTCGGCGTCGTCGAGATGAAAGGCCTGACGCCGCCGCCGAAGTATCGCCGCCATCAGTTCACCGACGAACTCGTCGGTCGTGCCATGAGCTGGAACTACCAGCAGGGTCTGACGTCGATGCACCTCTATTCGACGCCCCATTCGCTCTCGTGGATCATCTTCCTGAACAACGGCGCTGGCGGGCTGGAGTGGAGCGGCCCGGCCTCGTATGTGAAGATTCGCGACGAGCTGTACTTCGCCTATTGGCTCGAGGAGGCGTGCAACGGAACGCTCGGCACCATTCTGATCAACATGCGGACGATGAGGAACTGCGGCATCGATTACAGCGCCGGTCCAAATGGTCTGCGTCTGAGCATCGTCGGCGCGCACGCACGTCACGCCGGTCGCTTCAACTCGCTGAAGTATTTCGGCGCAAAGGCATAGGTGGCGCCATGAGCACTCCGTCCCGATCCACACGTCGTTCGTTCATCGCGGTCGCGGGCGCGGCACTGTCGGCTCCGCTTGCCGCGGTGGCAGCAACACGTCGCGCGCGTATCGAGCAGCCGGATCCACTGAAGATGCGCCTCGAACAGCTGGAGGACCTCAATGCGATCCGCGCGTTGAATCAGGACTACGCCAGGCATGTCACCACTGGATCGAGCGAGCAGCTCGCCGCGTTGTTCGACGATCCGTCCGACGCGACGATCGCCAGCGGCGTCACGCGGATTGGCGCCGACATCAGTGACGAGGACGCGATCGAGGTGGCGGCGGATCGGCAGACGGCCACCGCGCGTCTTCGCCGGATCGTCCAGAGCGAGACCGCGATTGGCCCGAGCTGCACGCTGGTCGAGATGGCGCGGCTGCAGGGTGGCGGCGTCGTCGCCTCGGTCGACGCTGCCATCTTCGAGAACGTGTACGTCCGACGCGATGGCGTCTGGAAGTTCCAGAGCGTCCGGCGGCGCTCCGCGTAGGCTGGCGATTGTGGCCGGACCTGTGCTTGCGATCTACATCGATCGCGTCGCGATCGCCTGACCGCGTCAGCTCTCACCTCGCCCGACGCTCAGTTCATCCGCCTCGCTGTGAAGGCGTTCGGACCGAGGGCACCGAACACACCGTCGCGCCCGCGCGCGGCGCCTGGTGGCACGTCGACCTCTCGCGTGACGTCCAGTTCATCTCCCTTGACCGTTCCGCGGAACGTGATCGTCCGTGCACCGTCAGGGCTGATCGCCTGGAAGGTCAAGATGGCGGCTTCGATGCGGCCATTGAAGATCGGCACCGGCGAAGCGGGCGGGTTCGGCCCAGCCACGCTCGACGTAATCGTACCCGTCAGAGCTGCGCCGTCGACGGCGATGTCGAAACGAACCGTCGACTCAGGGCCCGGCAAGACAGCCTCCCAGGTTCCCACTGCCGCATGTCCGCTGGCGGGCCCGGTGATGGAAAGCACCAATCGTCGGAGATCCAGATTCCTCGTTTCGAACGCCATTGGCGTGGTTGCGGCGATGCACGACGCATCGGGTTGGCGTCGCGGGTCGTGCAGAAAGCCCAACAGGATCGACTCGTAACAGGGTGACGTGACTTCGACGGCGTGAACGAGCCCAGGGAATTCGTACACGAAGGAGCGTTGCAACGTTGCCGCAAGCAATCGGCCGTAGGCGGGTGGCGTCCGGTCGTCGAACTCGCTCGTGAGAATGAGGGTCGGGATGTCACTGCGAACCGGCGCATACGTCGACGCGTCGGCGAAGCGCTCCTGCCACAATCCGCACGCGTCCAGCAGATTTGTTTCGGGCACGAACGGCAAGGCCAGCTCTCGTCTCACTGCCAGCCATTCCGCGCGCAGCTGCGGCCCACAGACGTCATAGGTCGAGACCAGCATCAGCGTCGGATTGAGTGCATCGACATCCACGTTGACGAGCGCCCGTGCAGCCTTTGCCGTGTCGCCCCGCAGCAGCTCGTGGATCAGCAGCGGGATGCGCGGCACGAGCCGCGCGCCTGCCAGTTGCTTCTGGAGTTCGCTCACGAAACGCGGGCCGTCCAGGCGGACCGTTGTCGTGGTCACACCATTGTGGACCGGCACGTCGATCGGATGGGCACTCAGCGCGTCATAGAGGGTGTAGAAGTCGCGTTCCACCGACGGAAAGGCGGCCGCACACGCCGGCTGCGCCGCGCACGCCTTGAACACACGTTCCACTGCACGCTGGAGGGAGAGCGGATGTTCGGCGCGAACACGCGGTCCCGGGGGTAACGGCCCGCTGAGCGCCACAGCACGGACGCCGGCTGGATCGCGGCGCATCAGCTCCAGTGCCAGACGCGAGCCGTACGACACGCCGTAGACATCCCAGGACGTGTAGCCCAATGCCCGGCGAACATCGATCGCGTCGGCGGCGTTTGCCGGCGTGGTGAAGGCAGCGGGCTCGATGCCGTCAGCCTTCATGCTCGCGACGCACGCACGCGCAGTCGGGCCATCCACGCCGTCGAACCAGCGTTTATGCTCGACCACCTCCGGGCACAACGTCGGCTCGGAAAAACCGGCACCGCGTTGATCGTAGATAACGACATCGCGGTCGCGAGCCAGATGCCAGCGAACCGCGTTGAAGGGGAACCGCGAGGCGATGCCGTTGGCGCCAGGTCCCCCGTGCAGATACACGATGGGCGGCGCTGCGGATGGCTGACTCGCCCGTAGGATGACAACGGCGAGACGGATCGTGCGTCGCTCTGGCGCTGTTCGCAGCGCAGGAACGACAACGTGGCCACACTCGATCTTTCCTTCGTAACCCCATCTCTCGACGACCGCGAAGCACTTACCTGGTTGAAACCGTGCTGTGGTGCTCTGCCGGCTCTGCGCGGCGACGACTGCTGGGACGAAGAGGACCAGGCACGCCACAAGCTTCATGGAACCCCCTTGTTATGCCTCTGTTTGTGAAAACGTGATTCCAGGCGAACGGGGGCCACGCGCTCCGTGTCCCCTTCTCAGGTGGTCTTCCGTATTACAGGGAGAGGGACACATGATGCTCCGCGCCTCTCTGATCGCCGCGCTGACAGCGGCGCTCTCCTTCGTCGTCGCTGCGCAAACCGGACCCGCGCCAAGAATCTGGACCGATTCCGCCCTTGCCGACTGGGCGACACCGATCGCGACGCTGAACGTACGTCCTGCTCACATCTCCGAGCGCGAGTATTACGCGCTCCCCGGCGACAATTTCCGCACGTATCCCGTCTACCACCCGGACGCTGAACCACCGGGCTACTGGGAAGAGCTGCAGAAGAAGAAGCCGGAGCCGCTCGTGGACGTCTCGACAATTCGGACGCGGGCCGACTGGATTGCTGCCGGCGAGCGGGCGTTCCGCGAAATGGACGGCTTCTGGAGCCGCACCACTGATGCCGCTGTCATCGCGCAGGCTCGCGACGCGCGATCATTCGACGGCGCCTTGAAGCTTGCCGATGGTTCCGCGTACGGGCCGCGTTGGGTGGTGACGCCTCAGGGAGTGATGCTGTCGTACGTCGCTTGCGCCAACTGCCATCGATCGTTTCGACGCGACGGGACCGTTCTGCCTGGTGGGCCGCGCGGCCCGCGGCCTGCTGGATCGCCAGGCGTCACTCCACGAGTGCCCGGCGCACAGGGGTCACCTCCGGTGATGCAGCGCTACTTCGTCGGGGATTCGATCGCGACGATCGCATGGCGGTTGTTCACCGTTCCGTGGGCGCCCGACGATCGCGTCGAGCGTCTGCGCGACGCGGAGTCGCAGGAATTGCGCGTCCTGGCCGCGAACGACGATCCCGGCATTTTCAATCGCCCGCATGGCAGTCCGTTCTATGCGACGAAGATCCTGGACCTGCAGAACCTTCGCTACAGCCACTACATGGACGCCACTGCCACACACCGGCTTCGCGGTCCGGAAGACGTCGCCCGATACGCGGCGTTCATTTCAGGTGCGGATCCGATGGAGTTCGGCTCGTATCACATCCTGTCCGACCCGCAGCGAACGCTCCGCTTCCGCTACGCCGACGAAGTCCTCTACTCGATCGGCATGTACCTGATGTCGCTGGAGCCGCCGCGCAATCCTGACAGTGCGCCGGCCTCCACGCTCGCGCGCGGCGAGCAGGTGTTCCGCCGCGAAGGCTGCGTGAACTGCCACACCCCGCCCGATTACACCAATGGCCGGTTGACGCTGGCCCAAGGATGGCAGCCGCCGACCAGCCATCCGAACCACGACGACATCCTGCCGGTGTCCGTGGAGACGGATCCCGGTCTTGCCCTCAGGACGCGCAAGGGCACGGGCCTCTACAAAATTCCGTCACTGCGCGGCGTCTGGTATCGGCCCCGGCTGCTGCATGACGGATCACTGGCCAGCCTGGAAGAGATGTTCGACCCGGCCCGTCTGCGCGCGGATTATGTGTCGAACGGCTGGCACCCACCGGGCACCAGGGCGCGCGCCGTCAGCGGACATGTCTTCGGGCTCGGACTGAGTCCTGAGGACAAGGCTGCACTGCTGGGATTTCTCAGAAGCCTGTAATGCGGCGCAACGCTATAATCGCGGCCCTTGGCCGAGATGGAAAGTCTGTTCGGGGCGATCTACGACGAGCTGCGCATTCTGGCCCGCCGCCAGATCGCGCGTCTGCCGCCGGGACAGACTCTTTCGCCGACGGCGCTCGTGCACGAAGCATACGTAAAGCTTGCAGACCATTCCGCGCGCGGCCTCCGCAGTCAGCAGCACTTTCGCGCGCTGGCGGCGCGGGCGATGCGGCAGGTGATCATCGACTACCTGCGACGTCGGCACACGCACAAGCGCAGTCCGGGTCCTCCATTAGCCACGCTCAGCGACGTCGCCATGCCGGCCGACGCATCAGGAGAGGATCTCCTCGCCCTCGACGAAGCGCTGCGGCGGCTGGAAGCGCTCGACGAACGGCAGGCACGAATCGTAGAGATGAGGTTCTTCGCCGGTCTCGACGTCGACGAAGTGGCCGGAGCCCTCGGGATCTCCGAGCGAACGGTCAAACGCGAATGGCAGAAGGCGCGCGCGTTCCTGTTCGATGCCCTGCGCATCGCCTGAAGGTCCGCGGCCGTTGCGCTGCCATTCATCACACACGGCAATGACCATGTCAGTCATTGCGGGCGCGCACCGATGACACCCGAAGAGTGGAAGCGTATCTGCGCCGTTCTCGACCAGGTGCTCGACGCGCCGGCTGATGAACGCGCCGCTGCGCTGGCCGACGCGTGCCGTGCTGAAGGCGTCGACGTGACGGACGCGCGGCGATTCCTGATAGACGAAACGCGCTATGCAGGATTTCTCTCGGCCGTCGATCCGGCGGTGCTGTCAGACGCGTTTGCATCGATGGGCGCCGAAACGCTGACAGCGGGAACGCGTCTCGGCGTCTACGAGATTGTCGGGCCGCTCGGCGCGGGTGGCATGGGCGAAGTGTATCGGGCGCGCGACGCGGCGCTCCGCCGCGAGGTCGCGTTGAAGCTGCTGCCGCCGCTGTTCACGAAAGACCCTGATCGCGTGGCCCGCTTTACCCGGGAGGCACATGCGCTCGCCGCCCTGAGCCATCCGAATATCGCCGCGATTCACGGCCTCGAGCAAGGCGACACGCCAGCCTTGGTCCTCGAGCTCGTCGAAGGATCGACCCTCGCCGAGCGGCTGGCTCTCGGCGCCATTCCCCTCGACGAAGCGCTGCCGCTGGCGCGTCAAATTGCGGAAGCGCTCGCGGCCGCGCACGAGCAAGGGATCGTCCACCGCGATCTCAAGCCCGCCAACATCAAGATCCGACCCGATGGACTCGTCAAAGTTCTGGACTTCGGTCTAGCCAAGTTCCTCGAATCCGATGCACTCGGAGGCGAGAGCGCTGGGCTGCCGACGGTCACGAGCCCGGTTGCCACACGTATCGGTACCATCGTCGGCACGGCGGCCTACCTTGCGCCCGAGCAGGCGAGGGGGCACACCGTCGACAAACGCGCTGACATCTGGGCATTCGGCTGTGTGTTGTTCGAAATGCTGACGAGCCGGCGGCTGTTCGAGGCGGAGACCGTTTCCGACACGCTGGCGCTTGTGCTGACGCGCGACCCCGATTGGACCTCTTTGCCGGCGAGAACGCCGGCGTCTCTCCGCCGCCTGTTACGCCGCTGTCTCGTCAAGGATCAGCGGAAGCGACTCGCCGATATCAGCGATGCCCGTCTCGAGATCGACGATGCATCGAAGATCGCCGCGCCCACCGCGGCTGATGAAACGGCGGCGGAATCCGGGAAACGCGTCCGCTGGAGATTGCCGGCAGCGATCGCGGTCAACGCCGCGGCGCTGATTGCATTATGGGTCTGGCTGCAGCCGCCGGTTCCACCTCCGCCCGTCGTCATGCGCTTCACGGCGCCCGGACCTCCCAACCGGCCGAGCCTGCCGGTGCTGTCGCGGGACGGTTCACAGTTCGCCTTTCAACGCCAGGGACCCAGCCCGGACGCAGGTTTGCCAAGCCGCGTGATTTACATCCGCAGGATGGAAGAACTCGAGGCCCACGCACTGCCGGGCAGCGACAATGCCATGGATCCGACCTTTTCTCCGGATGGCAAGTGGCTGGCGTACTTGACGAGTTCGTCGGCGACGCGCACACCGCAAGTAAGTAACGTGCGCCAGCTGAAGAAGATCTCCGTCGCCGGCGGTTTACCGCAGACACTTCTGGAGGGCATCCCACCGGGCCCCACGGAGCTCACGTGGAATGACGACGACTGGATCTACTTCACCAGCATCGACCGTCTGCTGCGCGTGCGATCGTCGGGTGGCACGGCAGAGACTTTGGCGACGCTCGATCGTGAGCGTGGTGAATTTCAGTTCAACGCTCCACAGCCGCTGCCTGGAGGAAAGAGCGTCGTGCTGTCGGTGGCAACGAATGGCGACCGGCCCGAAACGCGCGTCGTCGTGTTGGATCTCGAGACAAGAGAACGGCGAACGCTTCTGGAGAACGCCGGCGTAGCGCGATATGCACCATCAGAGCCGCGCGCCGGCCGCGGACATCTCATTTATGGACGCAACGGCGCGCTGTTTGCCGCACCGTTCGACGCCGTTCGTCGACAGTTGACCGGCGTCCCGGTTCGCGTGATCGAGGGCGTTCGAGGAGTAAGTAGCAACCCCAATAGTCGTAACGCTTCGTTCGGGTTCTCATTCACGGGTACGCTCGCCTATGTCCCTGAAGCGGCCGTGGACGTCATGCCGGTATGGGTCGACCGTCGAGGGACGGCGATCCCGCTACCGCTTGTCCCCGGCCAGTACTTCGCGGCAAGACTTGCGCCCGACGATGACCGCATCGCCCTGCTGATCCGGCGCGGAACCGACAATGCGGAAACCGATTTGTGGGCGTACGAATTCGCCCACGCAACTCTGACGCGACTGAGCTTCGATGGCGACAACGACAGCCCGGTCTGGGCGCCGGACGGTAAACGGCTGATTTATGTCGCCGACATGCCTTCGCAACAGCACGCAATCGTGTCGATTGCAGCGGATGGAAGCGGCAAGCCGCAGCTTCTGTTCCATTCCCAGGAACGCCTGCTGCCGATGGCCATCACGCCAGACGCGCGCACTCTCATCGTCCGCCGCGACCGGGGAACGGGTGCCGCCACATCGAGTGTGTTTCTCACTCTCAAGTGGTCATCCGATTCTCAAAATACCGCCACCGCCACGCCATTGTTCGAATCGCGTTTTCGCATGGGCCAGCTGTCTTTGTCGCCGGATGGCCACTGGGCGGCGTACGAATCGAGCGAATCGGGGCGGGAAGAAATCTATGTCATTCCATTTCCCGCGGCAGACCGGAAGTGGCAAATCTCGGCAGGCGGCGGAACGCAGCCGCTGTGGAGTCGCAACGGACGCGAACTCTTCTATCGCAGCCGGGACGAGATGATGGCTGTCCCGGTGGAGACGAGTCCCACGTTCCGCAGCGGCACGCCGGCGGCCCTTTTCTCGGGGCAGTATCGGCCTCTCTACGACGTCGATCGGAACGGACGCTTTTTCATGGGCAAAATGTCCGAGACGCCGCCTGGCGGCTACCACATCGTCGTCAACTGGTTCGAGGAATTACGCCGCCGCGCGCCGACTGATGGCCCCCCGCGCTAATCAGCTCTTCAACCGCGCGTTCAGCGTGATGTCGGTTCCGGTCAGCGCCTTCGACACCGGGCAGCCTTTCTTCGTCGCCTCGGCCTGCTGCTGAAACGCGCTGGCGTCGATGCCGGGCACTTCGGATTCGTTGTCCAGTTCGATCGTCGTGATCTTCGGACCGTCCGAGAGCATTTCAAGCTTGACGTTCGCTTTGGTGCTGACGCGCTTTGCCGGGTGACCCGCTTTCTCGAGATTCGCCGACAGCGCCATCGAGAAACACCCGGCGAGCGCCGCGCCGATCAGTTCCTCCGGGTTCGTGCCGGTGCCGTTCTCGAATCGCGACATGAACGAAAACGGTCCTTCGTAGGCGCCGCTTCCAAGCGCCATCGTTCCCTTGCCGCCCTTCAGCGTGCCTTCCCAGGTTGCGGTTCCGACTCGTGCTGGCATCAGTCTCTCCCTGTACGCATAGCGCACGTGCTTCGTGCCATTCGCGATTATGTTTTCCGCAGTGTAGATCGCGCCGCTGCGCGGGCGTGCAGGTGTAACATCGCACCCATTCAACGGTCGAGGCGGAGCGATGCGGAAGTGGATAGTCCTCCTGACCCTGCTCACAGCGTGCGGCGGCAGCGATCGTGCGTCACCGACGGCGCCGCCCTCGCCAACGTCTTCACCTGATGTGCCGGCAGTGGCCGGCGAAGCATTCCGGGTCGCCGTGTTGCTGAGTACAGCCAGCGTGCCGACGGACGCTGACGTGCAGCGGACGCTTGCGCGAGCCAGCGACATTCTGTCCGAGAAGACGGGCGCGCGGATGTCGCAGACGGATCTGGTCGTCGTCGGACCTGGTTCGACCGGGTCGCAGGCACAGTCCTACATCAACGCGCATGCCGCGTCGCCGCCGGATGGTGTGCTCGCATTCTCTGATGACGCGAATGCGACGAGTTTCGGCGGCTATTCGTTGACGGTCGCGCTGCCTGCGCCGAACGTCAACCGGTTTCCTTCCCCTGTCGTCGGCGAATCCCGCGCCTATCTGGCCGTCGTCGATTTCTTTCACAAGTACGCACGCTGCGGGTACGACAACGCCGGCAACCGGATTGGCAGCACGTCTGCCGGCGGGGAATGCCGCAACCGTTCCGGGCTGATGTGTGTGTTCAACGGCCGCTACTGGGCGTGTCCAGACAGCCTGGGCGATCTGTACGCCGATCCGGACTACTACAATGCCTGCACTGTGGTACACGAGTTCACGCACCCGTTCGGCAGCGAGGGCAACTTCGATCACTACGGTACGGCACAATGCACGTCGCGGACCTTCATGTCTCAGGCCGAAGCTCAGGATTTGCGGTTGTTTCAACAAAGCTGCGGGATGTGTCCCGACGTCTACCGGCAGTTCAGGCATCGCTGAGCGTGGGACGTGGGACACGTAATGCCATCAGGAGTCTGCGCGATGAGGAAGCTGATTTGCGGCGTTCTGATGCTGGGCTGGATTCCAACGCTTGCCGTGGTCACCGGTACGAGGTGGCTGACCGGCGAGTCGCTATTCGCACAGGCGAAGACGGCGGTGAAGGTCACGCGTCTCTACACCGGCGCTGACGGAAAAACGAAGGTCGAAGAGTTCGAGGTGCCGCTGAAGCCGAGAGACGGCGGAAGCGAGGTGTCGGCGCCGATTGCCCTGACGACCCTGCAAGTAAGACGGACGACGCCGCAATACTTTCTCGACTGGCATCCGGCATCGCGACGGCAGCTCGTGGTGACGTTGAGCGGCGAGAGCGAGATCGAACTGGAAGGCGGACGAAAGCTTCGACTCGGTCCAGGTCACATCCTGCTGGCCGAGGACACCACCGGACAGGGACATATCTCGCGCGCGGTGGCGGGCAAGGATCGCATTGTCGTGGACATTGGCCTCGCCGATGGCGCCACGCTTCCGCGCTGAGACTGCGGAGAGCCAGACCGGTGGCCAACCACCTTCGCCCGCCGAAAAGGCTACGTCATAGGGTTTGACAGCCGCACCGCGTCGGACGCACCATCTGGGCGCCGATACGAACTACCAACCTCCAACTTCGACTTCCGAGGAGTTGTCGGGAGCGTTTGGCAGTTGGGAGTTGGAAGTTGGGAGTTTTCTCGATGACAAGACGGTGGATAGTCGGCGGGGCCTTTCTCACGGCCGCGCTGCTGCTGGTCTCGACGAGCGTCCCCGGCCAGACTGGGTACAAGGCGCCGCGCACCGGCGACGGCAAGCCGAATCTCAACGGCATCTGGCAGGCCATGACGACGGCGCATTGGGATGTCGAGGCACATCCCGCCGCGCCGGGGCCGATGTGGGAGTTGGGGGCCCAGTTCGCCATTCCGGCCGGGCTCGGGATCGTCGAGGGCGGGTCCATCCCCTATAAGCCTGAGGCGCTGGCGAAGAAGAAGGAGAATTTCGCCAATCGGATGAAGCTGGACCCCGAAATCAAATGCTACCTGCCGGGGGTGCCGCGGGCCATGTACATGCCCTACCCCTTCCAGATCATCCAGAACCCCAAGTACATCATGATGGTGTTCGAGTACGCGGGTGCAGTGCGGACGATCTACATGGATAATCATACGGACGCGCCAGCGGACAGCTGGATGGGGTGGTCCAACGGCAAGTGGGAGGGCGACACGCTGGTGATCGACACCACGGGGTACCTCGACACCACCTGGTTCGACCGCGCCGGCAACCATCACAGTGACGCTCTGCATACGGTGGAGCGCATCAGCGCGCGCAGCGCGGAGACGCTGAATTACGAGATCACGATCGAGGATCCAAACACGTTCACGCGGACCTGGAAGATGAGTTTCCCGCTTTACAGGCACGTCGAACCGAACGCGCAGCTGACCGAGTATCGCTGCGTGGAGTTCTCGGAAGAAGTCATTTACGGGCACTTGAAGAAGAAGACCAGCGAGTAGGAGAAAACCATGCGATTGCGCATTTCAGCGGGCGCCCTGTCGATCGCCGTTGCGATGCTGTGGCTGACCACGAACACCGCTGGTCAGCAGGCCGGGACGCCAACTACCGCGAAACCAGCAGCAACCACCGCGAAGCCGGCAGCCGCCGCCACGAAGGGCTACAAGGCGCCGAAGACGCCTGACGGCCAGCCCGATCTGGGCGGCTTCTGGAGCAACGCTACGTACACGCCGCTCGAACGTCCACAGAACGTCACGAAGGAGTTCTACACTCCCGAGGAGTTCTCGAAGCTCAGGAAGGAGCGGCAGGCGACCGACGAGGAGCAGACGACTCCCGGGACGACTGCGGACGTGCACTACGACTTTACCCAGTTCGGGCTGGACAAGAGCCAGCACACCATCGTGCAGAACCTGCGCACGTCGCAGATCATCGATCCGCCCGACGGCCGGCTGCCGCCGACGACCGACGAAGCGCGGCAGCGCGCGCAGGCGCAGGCCGCGGAACGCAAGCAGCAGGGCGGCCAGTACGACCGCGTGCAGAACATGCCGACCGGATCGCGCTGCATCATCATGGGGGGCGCTGGTCCACCGCTTCGCGACGCCGGTTACAACAGCACCTACCACATCGTCCAGGGGCAGGGGAACGTGATGATCCTGACCGAGATGATTCACGATGCGCGCATCATCCCGCTCGACAACCGTCCGGCGCCGCCGGCGGGCCTGAAGCAGTGGGTCGGCATGTCGCGTGGCCACTGGGAAGGTGACACGCTCGTCGTCGAGACCACGAATTTCAACGGCCGCAATGCCATCGCCGCTGGCGGTGGCCGCGGTGGCGGCGGTGCGACCTCCTCCGAGCACGTGAAGATCACCGAACGCTTTACGCGCGTATCCGAAGACCAGATTGAATACAAATTCACGGTCGACGATCCGCACACGTGGACGAAGCCGTGGACCGCGATCAACTATCTGCAGAAGACCAACGGGCCGATCTTCGAGTTCGCGTGCCACGAGACGAACTACGGCGTCGCCAACATCCTCGCCGGTGCGCGTGAGGACGAAAAGAAAGCCGCGCAGAAGACGCCCGGCTCGAAGTAGGGGACATTCATGACCAGACGAACGGCAGTCATCGCCGCGGTTGTTGGCATTGCGCTCCTCGGCGCGGGCACGGTGGTCCGCGCCCACCACGCGTTTGCCGCCGAGTTCGACGTCAACAAACCGCTCAAGCTCGAAGGCAAGCTCGTGAAGTGGGACATGGTCAACCCGCACTCGTGGTTCCACATCGACGTCAAGGGGACGATGTGGATGGTCGAGGGTGGCAGCCCGAACCAGCTGATTCGTCAGGGCGTGACGAAGAAGACCGTCCAGGTCGGGACGCAGCTGGTGATCGAGGGCTATCAGGCCAAGGACGGGACGAACAAGGCGGTCGGCCGCAATTTCATCCTGCCCGATGGCTCGCGCCTGTTCCTCGGCGGCTCCGCGCCTGGACAGACGTTGAAGTAGGAGCTTGCCAGTCGCACGTCACCCGTAGGGCACCCCTTCCCGGGGTGCCTTTTCTTCGTACCGCCATTTGCTCCCGGGAGACACGTCATGTTCACTCGCCGACACCTGTATTCGAGCGCCGCCGTGCTGCTGACGTCTGGGGTTCTTCTGGCCGCCGCTCAGTCCGTTGCCACGCTGCCATCCGATCTCGATCCGCAGTCCCGCGCCCGCCTTCCGTACTTGCAGCGCAAGGACCTGGACGAGAACGCTCAGAAGATCTTCGACGTGCTGCCGGGTCGATCGCGCGAGGGCGTCCTCAGCGGGCCGCTCGCGTTCGCCGCCTACAACCCGGCCGTGGCCAAGGCATTGTTCGATCTGCATAACGCCGCCGTCGCCGGGACCCTCGACCCGCACGTGCGAGAACTCGCCATCATGGTGGCGTGCCGCGAGACCAACTACAGCCTGGAGTGGAACGCGCACGAGGCGAGCGCGCTGAAAGCGGGCGTGGATGCGAAGGTCATCGACGTGGTGCGCACACGCGGGCCGCTGACCGGGCTCGACGAGAAGGATGCCGCCGTGATCCGGTTTGGCCGGCAGATGCTGGGCGACAAGAAGATGGACGCGGCCACGTTCGCCAAGGTCGTGCAGCTCTTCGGACAGCGCGGGGCGATGGACATCGTGGCGGTGATGAACACCTACGCCGTCAGCGGCTTCTATGCCATTGCCGTTGACGAGCACATGCCTCCAGGACGACCCGACCTGCGCTGACGCGCGGTCGTGTCCGTCACGTCATGTTCGAACGAACGGCGTTCTACTGCTGGACTGCGGGAACCGGCGGTGCCGTGTCGTTGGCCGCGACTCGACGCTTGAACTTCCACGCGCCGTTCTCACGGACGAACGTGTCGTCGTAGCGTCCGGCCTGGGCGATGGTTGCCCCGCGCTCGCCGGGCGTGACGAACGTCCACCGCGACCACGCGGTCGCCATGTCGCCCTTCACCGAGATCTCGAAGTTCGACATGATGTGGTACGAGTTGTTGCGGTTCGGTCCGGTGCCCAGGCTCTTCTCCATGAAGGCCTTGATGTTGTCGCGTCCCTTGACCGTCCCGAACCCTCCCACCCATTCGCCGTCGCCGGCAAACAGCGAGGCGTACGCTGCCAGGTCACGGCTGTCGAGATGGCGGCCGTAGTCGATCAGCAGCTGCGCAATCTGCTCCCTGTCTTCCAGCTGCCTCAGTCGCGATTCGACGGACGCAGTCTGCGCGAGCGCCGCGGCGTCAACGGACATCAGACCCGCGATAATGACCGCGGCTGCAGCCGCGCGTGACGTTGTCAACCTTCGCACGTGACGTCTCCTTGATGTCGGCGGCGGCAGTATAGAGGATGTGATGCGGAAGCTGATTCTCCTGACGGTGCTGCTGCTGCTCGCCGACGGTTCCAGCGCGCTCCCCGAGTCACTGCAGTCGGGCTCCGATCAGCGGGCCACGCGGCCGAACACGTGGACCGCACGCAGCAGCACCGGTCTGATGCTCGGCGGCACCTGGACGGTCAAGGTGGATCCGGCAACCGGAGCGGCAACCGGGACATGGACGTTGCTCGACGGCAGTGGCCGGCCTGCGGCAAATGGCGCCTGGGCGGCGGCCAAGTCCGCGACCGGATGGACCGGGGGCTGGCGTGCCGCCGTCGCCGGACGCAGCGGCGAATATTCGGGCACGTGGACCGCGCGTGTGGATCTCACAGCGGGCGCCCCGTTTGCCCAGCTGTTCGAGAAAGCTCTGCAGAGCGCCGTCGCAGGAACGTGGCGCGCCGCCGGACAGTCGGGGACGTGGACGATTCAGGCGTTCAATTGAGTCGGCGCAGGCTCGCTGCTGGTCGGTGCAAGGAGACTTCGCGGTCGGTGCAAGCCCGCTACTCGTCGGTGCAAGCGGGCTGCGCGGTCGGTGCAAGCCCGCTGACGCTGCTGGTGCAATCCGACTGACGCGGGTCGGTGCAATCCCACTGACGCTGCTGGTGCAATCCCGCTGACGCGGTCGGTGCAAGCCCGCTGCTTGTCGGTGCAAGGAGACTTCGCGGTCGGTGCAAGCTCGCTGTTCGTCGGTGCAAGGAGACGTCGCGGTCGGTGCGACGGAATTGACGCGGTGGTGCAAGCCCGCTGCTCGTCGGTGCAAGCGGGCGGCGCGGACGGTGCAAGCCCGTTGCTTGTCGGTGCAAGGAGACGTCGCGGTCGGTGCAAGCTCGCGGCTTGTCGGTGCAAGCGGGCTGCGCGGTCGGTGCAAGCTCGCTGCTTGTCGGTGCAAGTGGGCTTCGCGGTCGGTGCGATGGAATTGACGCGGTCGGTGCAAGCCCGCTGCTTGTGGGTGCAAGGAGCGTCGCGGTCGGTGCGATGGAACTGACGCGGTCGGTGCAAGCCCGCTGCTTGTGGGTGCAAGGAGCGTCGCGGTCGGTGCGATGGAACTGACGCGGTCGGTGCAAGCCCGCTGCTCGTCGGTGCATCTAGGCGGATATCGTCGAGGGTGCTCAGGGTCACGAGCGCCGAATGATGCTTTTGTTCCTGAAACCGGGCGTTCAGGATCAGGGGAGAAAGACGCCCTGGCACTTTTGGTTTATCGGGAATCCGTTGAAGCGCCGCAGGCGACCGTGCATGATTTGCGCGTCCAACGACTCATCGGAGAACCGACCATCGGAGCAAAGGAGCCGATTATGACTCGTATCGTTGTCCTGTTGGCATCATGCGCCATCGTTGCCGGGTGTTCGGCAATGCCCACCGCGCCTGCTGCGTCATCGACGGGAGCGACGCTCGGAGGCCCGCTCGCGCTCGCAGATCCGTCCGTGAGTGGAACCGGTTACACGCTTATAGCGATTGATTCACACTCGATGACCTATGTAGCCAGCGGCGGTCAGGAGTTCGAAGCGCCCTATGACAGCAACACCACGTTCCGCCGGGCGCAACTGGATAAATATTCTCCTACTGATCCCTGCAGGGCGATCGCGGAGTCCTACAACAGCATCGGTGCAATCAGCTCGGATAGTTACTTGGCCGTGCTCACGAGTTATGCGAGCCAACAGTGCAACGCGCGGATCGTCGCACAGTTGACCAATCTTCTGCCCGGCGATCCTTACCAGCCCGGCGATCCGTATGTGCCGCCGAACCCGATTCGCATCCTGAGCTTCCAGCCGATTCCATAAGAGACGGTCAGCGGATCCCGGGAGCCTGCTTCGCAACGCAAGCTTGCCGATTCGTTTTCTCCGCGCGCGTCAATGCGCGCGCATAGACGCGGCCGTCGCGGTGGACGCCCAGAACGAGCCCACCGCGACTTGGAAAACGGCACAGCACGCGGCCAGCCCGTTCGCACCGGCCAGCGTCAGTTGCACCGGCCCGCGTCAGTCGGATTGCATCAACCCGCGTCAGTCGGATTGCACCAACCCGCGTCAGCGGAATTGCACCGGCCCGCGTCAGTCGGATTGGACCAGCAGCGTCAGCGGGCTTGCACCAACCCGCGTCAGTCGGATTGCACCGACCCGCGTCAGTCGGATTGCACCAACCCGCGTCAGTCGGATTGCACCGACCCGCGTCAGTCGGATTGCACCAACCCGCGTCAGCGGAATTGCACCAACCCGCGTCAGCGGAATTGCACCAACCCGCGTCAGCGGAATTGCACCAACCCGCGTCAGCGGAATTGCACCAACCCCGCGTCAGCGGAATTGCACCAACCCGCGTCAGCGGAATTGCACCGGCCCGCGTCAGCGGAATTGCATCGGCCCGCGTCAGTCGGATTGCACCAGCAGCGTCCGCGGGCTTGCACCGACTCGCGTCAGTCGGATTGCACCAGCAGCGTCCGCGGGCTTGCACCGACTCGCGTCAGTCGGATTGCACCAACACGCGTCAGCGGAATTGCACCAGCAGCGTCAGCGGGATTGCACCGACCCGCGTCGCACCAGCAGCGTCAGTGGGATTGCACCGGCCCGCGTCAGTCGGATTGCACCGACCCGCGTCAGATGGGTTTGCACTAGCAGCGTCAGCGGGATTGCACCGACCCGCGTCAGTTGAATTGCACCAGCAGCGTCAGTCGGATTGCACCGCCCCGCGTCAGTCGGATTGCACCTACAGCCTGAACACCCGTCGCGCGTTCTCGCCCAGGATGTTCCGCTTCGCCTGATCGTTCAGGAAGGGCAGCCCCATGAGCTTGCCGGGCACGTCGAAGTCCCAGTGCGGCCAGTCCGACGCAAAAAGCAGCTGCGTCTCCGCGTGGATCGCCTCGAAGGTGGCCTGCAGCAGCTTCAGGTTCGTCCACTCCATCGGCTGCGATGTGTAATACATCTGCTGCATGTATTCGCTCGGCAGCTTCTTCAGCAGCGGCGCGTCCGACTGCCGCATCAGGTATTCGTGATCGAGCCGCTGCATCATGAACGGCAGCCAGGCGAGCCCGCTCTCGATCCAGATCACGCTCAGCTTCGGAAACCGCTCGTTGAGGCCGTTCATGATCCAGTTCGTCAGATGGATCATGTTGCACGTCACGAACGACAGCGAGTGGACCGACACGAACCGGTTCAACAGCCGGCCGATGCTGTAGTCCGGACCGGCATGAAACCCGAGCGGCAGCCCGCGCTCCTCGAGCGCCCGGTAGACCGGCATGTACTGGGATTGATACACGCCGACCTGACGCTGCCCAGTGATCAGGAACCCGACAACGCCGGGCTTGTCAGCAAACTCGTCGATCGTCCGCAGGCACGCCTCGGCATTACCAAACGGCAGCGCCAGCATCGACTTGATGCGCGGTTCATGCGCCAGGATGCGGCTGGTGAACCACCGGTTGTAAGCGAAGATCAGCTGCGTCTCGATCTCCGCCGACGGGTGCAGACCGATCTCGAGCATCGGCTGCGGAAACACGATCTGGACGTCGATGCCCATCGTGTCGATGGCGCGGCGCATGAGCGTGAGGTCGCGATGCTCGCCGTTCGATGTATCGACCTCCTCGCCGAGCTGGATCTGGTGGGGGATGCGTCCATGCACGTCCTGGAACGTCAGCCCCGGCGGATGGTTGCTGAGCGCGATGTTGTGCGCGTTCGGCCACAGCGACGCCATCGTCTTGCCGTTGCGGCGCAGGACCGGATCCTCGATGTGGTCCAGTACCTCCGCCCATGAGTCGAACTCGACGTGGTGTGAATCGACGTCGACGATGAAGTAGTCCTTGAGGTTGTAGCGCTCGACATCGCGGCGGGCGTTGGCGAGGATCTCGCGCGAATCGGTTCGCGTCGTGATCTGCTGCGTGTCGCGGACGCGGACGGCGGCGGCTTCGATGACTTTGGACATCTTCCTAACCCTGTTTCGCACCGCGCGAAAACCACATCGCCATGTCGAACGGCGTCAGATCCTGCGAGCGGAGCAGCGCACAGGCCAGCGTCAGCGCCTCCGTCGTCGCCACTGCGGAAGTCAGCGGCGGCAGTTCGCGTCCGGCCCGCGTCGAGGCGTTCGCGTACAACCGCGTCGTCGCGCTGACGAGCGCACACACATCGTCCGCGGCCAGGTCCGTTTCGGCGAGCCGATCGAGCAGCGTCACCGCAGCCGCGGCATCGCGTGCGGCGTCAGAGGGTGACATACACCTCGCCGCCTTCCTCTTCCACGCCCACCGGCGTGAGCCGGATCGAGTGTTTTGCCGGATGCGATCCCGTTTCGATCGTGAATTCGTAGCCGTGCCACGGGCAGACGAGGCGCATCTCCGATTCGTCGAAGGCGTAGCCGGTCGATACCTGCCTGTCGTCGAGCACTTCACGCACGGCGGGAATAATCAAGCCCTGACAGACGGGCCCGCCCATGTGCGGACACCGGTTGTCGTAGGCGAACAGGCGTCCACCCACGCGGAAAATGCCGATGGTTCTCTCGCCCACGTCGACGACGAGGCGCCCGTTTTCGGGGATGCTGTCGCTGCGCCCGGCCAGGACGCGGGCGCCCGACGATGTGTCCGATCTCATTCGTTCCTGATGATACCCAAAGGCAGGATGAGTACGGCCTCGACGTCCGAGGCCGTACGTCGGTGTCACGGGACGATCATCTCGGGCGGAGCGGCAGACGAAGGGCAGGCGGCGCAGCTCAGCGCATAGGGAAAGGAGCCTGACGTCTTGACGACCGTCGCCGTGACCTGCGTGCCGGCAGCGATGTTGAACACCTTCTTGGCGAAGGGCGACGTGGTGAATGTCACCCGCGCGTTCGTGTTCGTCGCCTTCAGAACAACCTTGCTGCCCTTTTTTCCGATGTGGGCATTTTTCGGAGTGGCTTTGCAGCTTCCACTGCAGCTGTACCTGATTGTCGTGCTCCTTGTCGTCGTCGTCTTCTTCTTGGCCGTCTTCTTGGTCTTCTTTTTCGCAACCACCATCGCCGCCTCCAGTCGTCGTACGTGAATAATGTCCAGGCAAGTGTTCGACAGCGCGAAGCCGTTCAGGAAACGATCATCTCCCACCACGCGAACGTCTGAGTTCCAGAAAGCGAGGGTCCGTTCTGAGCTGGCGTAGTTCCGGAGCGCGATCGATCTCGCGCCAGGTCTGTCCCGCCTCGATGGCCCTGGCGAGCCACAGCATCGCCTCGTCGCGTGCCTGCAGCCTCGATTCATAGAACGCGGCGATCAGGAACAGCGTGTGCGCACCCTGAGGCCCAATCGTCAACACCTGCGCGAGGGCCTCTTTCGCCTTGTCCATCTGCCCAAGGGCCGCACTCGCGTCGGCTGCGGCGAGATGCAGTGCCACGTCGCGCGGGTTGACCGTGAGCCGTTCCGCCACGAGACGTTGCTCCTGGCGAAACGCCGCGGCGGCTTCCTCCCGCTCACCGATCCGGTCGAGTGCCTGCGCGAGGTTGCCCCAGGCCTGGTAACTGGCGTTATCGAGTTTGACGGCCTGCCGGAAAAGGTCCGCAGCCAGCCGGTACTGTCCTTCGAAGTAATACAGCGTTCCGAGATTTGATGCTGCCGCGTAGTTCGGTCGAATGCGGAGCGACGTCGTGAACTCTTCGACGGCCGGGGCCGTCTGGTCGAGGAAGAAGTGAATCGCGCCGAGGCTGCTGTGACCACGGAAACTGTCTGGAGCGAGATCGACGACCTGCTGAAACATCGCCAGCGCTTCTTTGTATTTCCCGAACCGCGTGTAGTAGGCGCCGAGGTTGTTGTAGCCGCCCCAGTAATGAGGTCTGCGGTCGATGGCGCGCCGATAGGTCCGTTCGGCGTCGGCATGCCGTCCCAGCTTTTCGTACGCGTAGGCCAGGCCGGTGTACGCCAGATCATTGGTCGGTTCGACGTCAACAGCCTGGCCGTATTCCGCGGCCGCGCGCTCGTACTGGCCGATGCCGTTCAAGACCAGCCCGAGACAGGCATGAGATTCCGCCAGGCTCGGATCGATCGCGCGCGCGCCTTCGCACGACCCGCGCGCCGGCTCGACCAGCGCAGCCGTCCCGGTCAACTCGTACTTGCGCCAGTACGCCTGGCCCAGACCTGCGTACGCCAGCGCGTATCGCGGTTCCACCTCGAGCGCTTTGCGGAAGACGGCGATGGCACTGTCGACGCTTTCAATCCGGTCATAGTTGAGAAGGTAGCCGCGTGCCTGCAGGTAGTAGTCGTAAGCGCCCGGCTGCATCGTGTGGACGTTGAGTCGCATGCGCTCGCCGGGATCGAGATCGATGCCCAGCATGCGTGTCACCGCATCGACAATGCGAGCCTGCACGTTGAGCGTGTCTGCAAAGGCGGCCGTAAAGGTTTCGGCGCGTAACTGTGTGCCCGACGTCGTGTCGATCAACGCCACTGACGCCTGCACGTCCTGGCCGGTGTACTGCAACTGTCCGATCAGGGCGACGTTCGCGCCGAACTGTTCGCGTGCGTCCAGCACGTTCGCTACATTGCGGCCTCTGCGATCGGCGGCCGTCGCCACCTGGATTTTTCGGCTGTCGGTCAGCCGCGACAGCTGGTCGTTGACCGAATCCCCCAGTCCGGCAGTGAAACGCTGTCTGTCGTTGTCAGCAGTGCCCGTCGCCACGAACGGGAGGACCGCCAGGTTGATCTTCTGCGGCAGCGGCAGCGCCGGGCGGGGCATCGTCAGGATCGCCACAATCGCCACACCAACGAGCGCCGCCGCGGTTCGCAGTCGTCGCCGGCGAAGGCGACGTCGCGCGGCGAGCTGCTCCTGCTGCTTGATCGACGACAGGACCTCGCCGACGGCTGGCGCATTCGCAAAACGATCGCGCGGATCCTTCTCGAGCATCCGCTGCACCGTTCGGGCCAGTTTCACCGACACATGCGGATTGACGCGTTCGAGCGGTTCCGGTGTGTGATGCAGAATCCGGTTGGCGGTGTCCGTCAGGGTGTTGCCGACGAACGGATGTCGTGCGGCCAGCATCTGGTAGAACACGACGCCGAGCGAGAACAGATCCGCCCGTTCGTCCACCGCCTGCCCGAGAAGCGCCTCCGGCGCCAGATAGCCCGGAGTCCCGCCGATCGCGGCGTGCGACGTCGTCGTCTCCGCAGAATCGCCCCGGGGCAGCTGCCGGGCGAGACCGAAGTCGCACACTTTGATCTCTCCAGCATGCGTCAGCATGATGTTGGCAGGCTTGAGATCCCCGTGCAGGATGCCCTTGTTGTGCGCAGCCGACAGCGCCTCGATGCACTGCGCGGCGATGCCGCAGAACTCCGGCACGCTGATCGGATTCTTCATCCGCTCGCGCAGCGTCGAGCCGTCGATGTACTCCATTACCAGCAGGAGCTCGTCCCCGGTGGTGAAGACGTCATAGACGCTGGCGATCCGCGGGTGGTTCAGTGCCGAGGCACGCTGCGCTTCCCTGAGCAGCCGCGCCGAAGAACTCTGATCGTCGTCCGTCTGAATCAGACGCTTGATGGCGACGGTGCGTTTGAGCTGCGTGTCCTCGGCACGATAGACCTCACCCATCCCGCCGATGCCGAGGCGCTCGTGGATGATGAAACGGCCGACCGTCGATCCGGACAGATCGAACCGGGCCGCGGGCATGGCAGGGCTGCTCGACGTCCTCGTTGCTACCGTGTCCAGCCGCCGATGATCCGCGTCCATCGTCAAAAACTGGGAATGCGCGCGATTCTAGCTGAATACACCGCCGCTGGGCGGGGCGTCACTCAGCTCAGGCTGTTCCACGCCGCCAGCGCGTTCACCAGCCCCGCCCCGCTGGCCAGATCGACGCCGACCGCCGCCGCGTCTCCGGTCGCCGATATCCCGGATGTGATGTCCGTGGCAGTGCCCATCAGCCGGTCGCGAATGTCCTGCGGGGTCAGGGTAGCGTCTTTCTGCAGCAAAAGAGCGACGATACCGGCCACCTGACAGGTCGCCAGCGACGTCCCCCCCAGCATCGGCAGCCACTCCGGTGCAGCCGCAGGCCTCGTCAATGGAAGCAGCGCGTGCGACGCGAACGCGCACAGGTCGGGAACATCGCGTCCCTTGAAAATCACGCTGCGGAAACTGGATGCACCGTCCCACACCTCCACCGCGTCGTTGTGGTCGATGCTCGCGCCGCCAACCGCGATCACCTCCGGCATCATCGCCGGAAAATTGATCGTTCCGTTGCCGGCCGCGGCGACGACCGTGATGCCGGACGCTATCGCGTCCAGGAGGACAATCTGCAGGGGCAGCAGATCGAGAGGACCGCTGGCCAGCCCCTCTTCGCCGTAGAGGTCGTAACCCCAGCTCAATGAGAGGACGTTGACTCCACCATAGTTGATGGCGTCGTGGAGCGCCACAACCGGATCATCGTATTTGACCGCGAGCGCGTGCGCGTCCGGTGCGCACGCGAAGAGACTGGCGAGAATGCAGGTCCCGTGTTCGCCTTCGTCCTCTGTCGGCTCGGTCGTCACATCCGATGCCGACATTCGCGTAATGCGGTAATCGTGATCGCTGTAGTAGGGGTGCTCCGCAAATCCGGTATCGACGACTGCTACCGTGATACCGCCGCCAGTTGCGCGGTCGCCCGTCGGCACCGAACGACGGTGTGTCGCGGATGCACGTGTCAACTGCGCGATGTCTCCGGGCACACGGAGATTGAGTCCCTTCAGCCCTGGTGGGATCGACGGAGTCGCCGGAATGGGCTTCATCGACACCGCGACCAGCAGTGCTTCGGGGATCGCCTCCGGTGAAGGGATCGCCCCCTTTTGCAGCCGGATCGACGTTTCGATACGCGGCCGCCGCGACTCGCGTGTACGATGTCGGCGGATCGTCTTTTCGAACCTGCCGCCAAAGACCTCACCAAAGCGTTGTACGGTGCCGCGTGCGGCGACGACGGGGCCGGAGCCGGCAAACACCTCGAAGCCAAATTGCCTGAGCCGGGTGACGACTTTTCGCCGAACGGCCTCGTCGGGGTGGAATTCCTTGACAGTCCGGGCAGACAGCCGGCTCCGCACTTCATCCAGCGTTGCTCCGGTGGCGGGCACGCAGACCACGGTAAAGGACACGAGGTCATCCGGTGCGGCAGCAACGACGCGGCGCCCAGCGGTCGGTGGACGTTTGGTCGCTCTTCTGTGGATGGACGGTTTTTCTTTGGCTGGACGCGACGTCTTTGCCGTGGCGCGGCGGGAACGCTTCATGGGACCTCCCGGGGTCGATTGATAAAGCGAACGATCAGGCGGCCGTCGGAAGGTTCGGTCATGCGCGCCAACCTCCGGCAAGGCCCGCGTTGCCCGACGTAGCGCGAATCATCTGTGGATAGAGGCGGGGATCATCCGCCGAGCGGAACTAGCATGTCAACGGTCATTTGCCCAATTCTTATGGCGTGTAACGGGCCCGGACCCAGCGGCTATTTGCGTCTGCCGTTCTGAAGATTTCCTTCTGGTCAACATCCCGGATGCGCTCGATGATGACCTTAGGCAGATTGCCCCCACATGACGGCAACGGTCCGCGAAATCGTCGAGAGCGACCGCCCGCACTGGGTGCGCCTGCGCGATGCGTTGTGGCCCGGTTCGCTGTGGGATCACGACGTCGAAACACGCAAGCACTTCGAGAACCGTGCGACGGCGCTGATCGTGTTCGTCGCGGAAATCGACGGGCGGGTCGTCGGGTTCCTCGAGATGGACTTCCGGCCGTACGCGGAAGGATGCGTGTCGTCGCCGGTGCCGTTCATCGAGGGCTGGTACGTCGAACCCGCGTTCCAGCGGCGCGGCATCGGCCGGGCGCTGATCGCCGCGGCCGAAGCGCGCGCAGGCGCCATGGGTTTCGAGGAGATTGCCAGCGACGCCGAGTTGACGAACGCCGACGGCATCGCCGCGCATCGTGCGCTCGGCTTCGAGGAAGTCGAGCGCATCGTCTGTTTCAGACGCAATCTTCGTCGCAGTGAAGGCGAAATTCAGTAAGGTCGAGCATGGGCGACGGATACCAGGAATACGCGTTCGTTGCGGATCTTTACGATCACGTCACGCTGTATCGTGACAGGCCCGACGTCCGCTTCTACGTCGACGCGGCGGCGGCGGCCGGAAGTCCGGTGCTGGAGCTCGGGTGCGGTACCGGCCGAGTCCTGATCCCCGTCGCACGGGCCGGCGGCGTCGACATCGTTGGTCTCGATCTCTCCTCCGACATGCTCGCCGTGTGCCGGCAACAGCTTCAGGAAGAACCGGACGCCGTCCGCAGCCGAGTGCGCCTGGTCGAAGGCGACATGCGCGATTTCGATCTCGGCGCACAGTTCAGAATCGCAATCATCCCCTTCCGGCCGTTTCAGCACCTGCTGACCGTTGAGGACCAGCTGTCATGTCTTTCCTGCATTCGTCGCCATCTCGTCGAAGACGGGACGCTGATCCTGGATCTCTTCAATCCGTCGCTCGACTTCCTGGTGAACCGGCCGGTTGGAGAAGAGCTCGACGAGGAGCCCGCGTTTACGACGCCGGACGGCAAGACAGTGGTGAGACGGCACAAGACCGTTGCTGTCGATCGGTTTCAGCAGGTTGGCGATTACGAGCTGATCTACTACGTCACCCATCCCGACGGACGACGGGAGCGGCTGGTGCAGGCGTTCCAGATGCGATACCTGTTCCGCTTCGAGGCGGAACACCTGCTGGCACGTGCCGGATTCACCCTCGAGCACGTCTACGCGGATTACGACAAGAATCCGTACGGCACGACGTATCCGGGGGAACTCTTGATGGTCGCTCGGCGAAGGTCCGGCTAACCAGCTTCGCCGCTACGCCGCTACGGTGGGCAAGAAGGCGAACACCATAAGAAGAGCTGCGCGCTCTTCGTGGTCAAGGCAACGCGTAGGCGAACAGCGCGCTGCCGGCGTTGATCGTGACGTATTGCTTCCCGTTCACCGAGTAGCTCATCGCCGCCGCGTTGATCTGCCCGCCGACGTTCGCCTTCCACAGCAGCGCACCGGTCTTGGCATCGAGCGCCAGGAAGTAGCCGTCGCGGCCGCCGCTGAAGACCACGTCGCCGGCGGTGACGAGCGTGCCGCCCCAGGTGATGTCGCCGAGCCTGAACTCCCACTTGTAGTCGAGCGTCGCCGGGTCGTACGCGCGTACGACGCCGATCGCCTCGGTCTCGGGATTGTTGTAAAACGGCACGATGTTCGTCGCACCCATGGTCGTCTGTCGTGTGTTGGGACCAGGAATCGCGCCGGGGAACTGTCCTTCACGCGCGAACGTGCCGGAGTTTTCCCACGTGGCCACGTAGAAGAGCCCGGTGCGGGGGCTGAACGATGGCGGTGCCCAGTTGGTGGCGCCATGGACGTGCGGATAAATCGCCGTGCCCTCCTTCGTCGGGAACTTCACGCGGTTCGGTCGGCCCTTTGCGTCGAAGCCGTCGAGCCAGTTGGTCTTCACGTACGGCTTGCCCTTGAGGAATTCCCCGGTCGTGCGATCGAGCACGTACATCACGCCGTTCCGATTGGCCCACAGCATCACTTTGCGCGGCTTGCCTTGCCACTGAATGTCGGCAAGCACCGGGACCTGCGTCGAGTCGTAATCGAGCTCGTCGTGCGGCGTGAACTGGTAGTGCCACTTCAGCTTGCCGGTATCCGCGTCGAGTGCGACGACGCTGTCGCTATAGAGGTTGTCGCCGAGCCGGGTCGAACCGTCCCAGTCTGGTGCGGGGTTGCCGGTGCCGAAATAGACAAGGTTTGCTTCCGGATCGTAGGCGCCCGCGTTCCACACGCCGACGCCACCGGTCTTCCACGACTCGCCCGACCACGTGTCGTTGCCCGGCTCGCCCGGCCCGGGAATCGTGTAGAAGCGCCAGACTTCTTCGCCGCTCTTCGCGTTGAATGCCGAGATGTAGCCGCGAATCGGGCCGTCCCCGCCGCCCGTGCCGATAATGACCTTGTCCTTCACGATGGTCGGGCTGTGGGTGATTGAATAGCCCGCTTTCGCTTCAGCGACCTTCGACTTCCACCGCAGCTGGCCTGTTTTCGCGTCGAGGGCGACGAGGTAGGCATCAAGCGTACCCATGTACAAGGTGTCGCCGAGAATCGCCACGCCACGGTTCAGCCGTCCGCAGCAGGCTCGAGCCTCCGGCGCCGGCGTGTAGTTGAACGACCAGTACGGGCGTCCCGTCACCGCGTCGAGGGCGTAGATGTTGTTCGGCTGCTCGATGGTGTAGAGCACCCCGTCGACGACCAGCGGTGTCGCTTCGAACTTCTCCAGCGAACGCGCCTGCCAGATCCACTC
>Ga0111539_10000807_pt1 | contig 40708 bp, 26 predicted proteins | sample RhiMethybrSRZTD1_FD_79667 | JGI IMG/M metagenome (GOLD analysis project Ga0111539, IMG submission 79667) | Populus rhizosphere microbial communities from Tennessee, USA - Rhizosphere MetaG P. TD hybrid SRZTD1 (version 2) (version 2) | ecosystem: Host-associated > Plants > Roots > Rhizosphere >... | reverse complement strand
CACGACCCGCACGCCGTTGCTCGAGGCGAGGCCGAACGGCGTCGCCAGCGACAACGAGAGACCCTGCACCGCCAGCGTGGTCCCGTTCAACGGCGGGCTGTTCGGGATCGGCAGCGGCATCGTGCTCGTGCCACCGCTGACCGGCGAGCCGCTGAACAACCCGATGTCGAGGTTCTGGTAGGCAAAGCAGCCCGGCATGCTCAGGAAAGTCAGATCGATCCCGGGGTCCACGGCGACCGTGCCGAACGCAAACAGGCCGATCGGCGAGACGAGCGGCACGCTGTTGAGCACCATCGCGAACGAGCCGTTGGCGATCCGCGGCATGCCGTTCGTCGTGAGCGCGAGTCCGTCGCAGCCGGTGCCATACGCGTTCGCCGACGCGTAGGCGCCGCCGATGATGCTCAGGTGGTAGCACGCGCCGGCGAACACGTTCGTCGACGTCTGCGTGGTGACGTTGTAGATGTTCACGCCGCTGGCGCCCGTCCACATGACGTTGCCGTTGCCGAGCTCGTAGATGCCGCGCGGCGTGGTGCCGCTGCCCATCGAGAACGACGTCAGCACGGCGCCGGTCGTCGCGTCGAGCTTGCAGGCGTTGGCCGTCGTGAAGCCGATGCACCAGACGTTGCCGTCCGCCGCGCGCGCGAGTCCGTGCGCGGGGCTGATCGTCGCGGAGTCGTGGAAGATCCCGACCGGCACGCCGCCGAGCGTGAAGCGGTAGACGTCCTTGTTGTTCGAGAAGCCGGACACGAGGATGTCGCCCTGGAACGCGAGGACTGCGAACGGCGACGTCGCGAGCAGGTTCGTCGTGAACGACATCACGAAGTTGCCGGAGGGGTCGAACACGACGATCGCGTTGCCCGGCGCGCCGTTGGCCGTGCCGGCGTTCGTCACGTAGACCAGGCCGCTGACGTACGCGAGGCCGCGGATGTTGTCGAGGCCGCCGCCGGTGAACGTCGGGCCGATCGTCCCGAGCACGGTGCCGGTGATGTCGCGGCGCGTGATGCGGTCGCCGGTCTGCTCGGTGATCCAGATCTCGCCGTTCACGTCGATCGCTCCGACCTGCACGGTGTTGGGGATCGCGAACAGCGAGGAAGAAATCAGTGAGCCGTCATACGGGTTGAAGGCGACGATCGCGTCCGAGGTCGCGTCCGTGGTGATCAGCATCTGCGCCGGCGCGACGCCAGCGACGAGGAGAGTTGCGAGTGAGAAGAGCGTAGAACGTTTCATTCGGCTTGGCGTGGAAGGGTGAGGACCGGAAGCGGGGGCGCATCCGCAGTCGAGAGACTGCCTGGGGCAATCGGGGAAGCACGTTTTTCCCCGGCCGCCTGCCCGCGTCAAGCCCTCGGCTATCGCCAGCCTCTCGCAGGCGAAGATCGAGTTCGGTCGCGGTGCCGCTCGGTGGCACCTGCACGGGCCCGAGCAGCGCATCGCGTCGTCCTCGTTCGCCTCCTCACCGCGCGGATCACCACGGTCTGGCGAAACGACGCGGAGCTTGAAGGCGCCAGCGGCGCCGCGTCGATCGTCGAGCACCCGTGCTCGTCGGTGGCAGCGACGACGCAGCGGGCCGTTCATGACGACATCTGCCGTCAGTTGGACCGTGCGGCGGGAACGCGGGCCTGCCGCCTACCGCCATCACGGACCCGCCCGCAGCAGCCGCCAGATGGCCATCAGGTCGACAGCGATCTGCGGCAAGATGCGCAGCCGGATCGAACGATGCCGCACCTCGCCGCGCGCGTAGCGACCGTGGCGCAGCCAGAACCGCGTCACCGTTTCGGAGTCCCCGTCGACGATCCAGTACTCACGCACTCCGTGTGCGGCGTAGATACGCTTCTTGCGGATCAGGTCGTTGCTGCGATTCGACGGCGACAGGATCTCGATCACGAGATCAGGAGCCCCATGCGGGTATCCATCCCGGACGATCTGCAAGCGCTCGGTCAGGATCCCGCAGAGATCCGGCGCCGGCGCGTAAGAGCCACCGAGGACCACGGTCAGCGGGTTGCTGTAGAAGCGCCCGAGACCGCGGAACTGGGGGCCGATCTGCTCCCCGAGTTGCGAACTGATGAAGCTGTGCCGTTCGTTCGCCGAGGTCACGACCAGTTCCCCGTCCAGGAGTTCTTCGATCCGCCCCGAGAACTCGGGACGGGCCATGAACGCGGCCAGCGACATGCGCTTGCGAGGAAGCTTCGTGGTGAGGGTGGTCATCGCGGAAACCGATCGCAACAGCATATGCGGCCTCGGCGACCCGACAACCGGGCCGCCGAGAGTAGTGGGAGCGAGGGGGCAAGAAAGCGCAGCAATCGGTGAAGAACTGACGGCGGCCGTCCGGGCTTCGCCGTCACGCGAGCAGGTCGCGCCGCACGACGCCGTACACGTCCGTGAGCCGGAACGCGCGCCGCCGCCCGCCAGCAGGATCGAGAAGCAGTGCGGGTGGTGATCGCGACCGAGTTGACTTGCTGCCGTAGCGCACCTCGTTCATCCCGCCACGAGCAGCAGTTGGCGCGCGAACGCATCGAACACCGCCGCGAGCGCCGGGAGGTCGCCGCGGTCGCGGTAGCGCACGAAGTCCTGTTCGGGGGAAGGCGCCTGCACGCAGGCTTCTTACCCCGGGTCCACGGTCGGGGTTTGGCGTCCTCGCTGGAGCCGGCGCCCCGCTCAGCGTTCGGCAACCTCGATCGACCGGCCCTCGTCGCCAGCGCCGAGCCGCCACCGTGGCCCATCGAGCTTCCAGCCGTTCCCACTGACGGAAGGCCAGTTCGGCGCGGTGCGCGCCACCTCGAAACGTGTGCCCGGCAGCACGGGGAACCGCACCCAGCCCTCGGGATCGGTGCGAGTGATGGTGTCGAGCGAAGACCCGACCACATACAGCCACGTGGAGCACGACGGTTGCCCCGCGTCGAGCAGTCGACAACGCAGAGTCCCGCGCGGGAACGTGATGTCCGTTGCGCACGCCGGCTCCGCCACGGACACCAGCTCATCCGCGAACACACCCACCTGTCGCGACAATCCGGGCTCCCACCGCAAACGCAGGACGCGGTACGTGCCCGGCGACAACGACAGCTTTGCTGCGCCGAGCTGCTCGATCGGTGTGCGCGCCACTTGGAACCCCAACCTCGTCTCGTGCCACACGAGTTCGTCGCCGGGCAGGAGGTCGCGTGACGATGCCTTCACACCCACCGTTCGCAGTCCGAGCGCGTCGCCGCGAAACTCCGCGACCACACCGGCAGTCACGGAGGCCTCGCCGAGGTCGAAGTAGCGGTACTCGCGGAAGGCGTGGAGTATTCCCGCCACCGGGCCGCGCGCGTCGACCAGGAACACGCGGTAGGTGCCGACGGGAAGTGATTCGATCGCAAAAGCGCCGCGGCGCACCAGGGCACCCACACTCGCGGTGCGCGGTCCCTGCTCTGGAACGAGGTAGACGCGCGGGTTGCTCGCGTCGAGGTTCGCGATCTCGCCGTGCAAGGCGCCCGCCCGCTGCAGCACGATTTCGATGCCGTTCTCCGCGCCGACCTCCACGACTTCGTCGAGGAATCCGTCGGCACGCGTGCGCAGGGCGACACCCGTCGCAACCGGCACGGCAAGCGTGGCGCTACCTTGGGCATCCGTGCGCACAGTGAGCAGCGCTTGGGCAAGGTTCGCCGTCATCGGATTGCTGAGCGACGGGTCGTAGTCAGGAATCGCCTTCGCGGTGCCCACGATGCTCGTGCCGGCCTGGAAGAGCGCTTCGACGGAACAACCAGGCACAGGTGCGTGCTGCGCGTCTCGCACCGTCACCTCGAGCGCTTGCACCGTCGGGGCTTTCCACACCAGGACCTGCCCATCGCTCGCGCGCTCCACGGGGAGTCGAGAGGCGAGCGCGTATCGCGGCGCCTCCGCGGGCAGCCCGGGGCCCCACTGCACGCGCAGCCAGACCATGGCCGGCCAATCGCTCAGCCACGGCAGTTCGTACATCCCGTTCTCGCCCCTCGCCAGGGGCTCCCACATCAGGGGCTCGGGTGGCGGCATGCGGCTCGGTTGCTTGCACCAATCGACACGCACCGGCTCGCCAGCCCCGCCGAGGTCGAACCGAAGGAAGTGCCGGGCGGACTCGAGTGCGATCACGATCTCGCGGTCCTCCCACAAGAACGGCCCTGCCACGGTTCGCCCGTGCGCACGGTCTGACGGCGCCGGATCCACGAGGGGACGGAAATACGCTTCCCTGGACGCGCGGCGGATCTCCCCCGGCAACACGAACACGCCCGCACTGTCGGTGGTCGCAGAGACCTGCCTGCCAGGGGTCAGGATCGCCGCGCCGGCAACGCCTTCGCGTGTCGTCGCATCGACCACGCGCCCGCGCACTTCCCAACCATCGTCGCGTCGCAGCCAAACGGTCGCCTCGACGTTTGGCGCTGCGACGAGCAGTGTTCCCGGTTGCTCGACCATCCAGCCCTGAAGTCTCGTCGACACCGTGTAGATGCCCGGTGGTACAGCGGAGAACTTCGCGACACCCGTGCCGTCGCTGATCGCACTCACCAAACGCGAGGAGTACTGGATCGGCGCCCGGCCTGGGCGCGCCGGCGGCTCTTTGCTCTCGAGGTCCACGGCCGCGCCAGCCATTGGCGCGGAATCCCCCACCACGCGCAGCACGACGGGAACGACGCTGCGGACTCGCAGGATCGTCTCGCCATCCGGCGTGACGTCGGCCGGCAGCAGCCAGAAGTCGGTCGCGGCAACGTGCTCGCCTTGAACCCGCACGCGCAGGGACTCGTAGGCATCGGCTCGCGGAATCCTGAAGCCATTGCCCTCGACTGCCACCGTCTGGCGCGCGTTGTTGCCGAACGAGAACTCGACGCGGTCGGGCGCGAGCGGTGCATCGTCGTCGACGCCAAGCACGCGGAACCGCAGTTCGGCGGCCGGCGCAACCGCAAGTCGCTCGGGTTGCGGCTCCAGGCCGGTCGTTGCGGCGACCGCGGGCGCACGCTGTCCCCTCTCCACCCCGATCGGCGCGGACGTCGGCGCGGGCCAACACGCAAAGACAGCAGCGGCCAGCAACACACCCCCGACCGCCAGCTTCATCGCATTCGCCATTGCGATTCCTCCTGCCCAGGCAGCCGCCGCACCGACCGGCACGAGGGCCACGGATTCGATGCCGAGGGCCGCGCACAACGACGACCGCCACTCACCACCTCGATCCAAACGTTCGCGCAGCATCGCCAGACCCCGCTGCAGGCTGCTCTTCACGGTCGCCAACGGCGCGCCCGAACGAGCGGCGATCGCAGTCGGCGTCAGGCCTTCGTAGAACCGCGCCAGCAAGATGCCGCGATACGGCTCCTGCAGGTTCATCAAGGTCGTGTGGAGCCGGTGCAGAGTTTCGCGATGCGCCGCGATCTGTTCCGGCCAGGCCGCGGTCTCCGACGTCTTGCCTTTCGCTTCATGCTCGAGCCGGCGGCGTTCGTCGCGGTGGTGGCTGCTGGCAAGATGCCTCACGATCGAACGCAACCAGGCGTGCATCGGTCCAGGTTCCCGCGGCGGTCGCTGCAACACCTGAACAACCACGTCCTGCACGAGGTCGTCGGCTTCGTCCCCGACGAGCCGGCGGGCCAGAGAGCGCAGCGCCGCAGCGTGGTGCAGCAGTTCCTGATCGACCGAGTGCATCGTGCCCACCATCTATCCCGAGAGGCACTCCGGGATGCATCGTCTCACGGAATCCGTGGCCATATCACGCGAGCAGCTCGCGCCATACGACGCCGTGAACATCCGTGAACCGGAAGGGTGCCCCTGCAACTTGCAGGTCGCCCGCTGCACATCACGGACCCGCCCGCAGCAGCCGCCAGATGGCCATCAGGTCGACAGCGATCTGCGGCAGGATGCGCAGCCGGATCGAACGGTGCCGCACCTCATCGCGCGCGAAGCGACGGTTGCGCAACCAGAACCGCGTCACCGTTTCGGAGTCCCCGTCGACGATCCAGTACTCACGCACTCCGTGTGCGGCGTAGATACGTTTCTTGCGGATCAGGTCGTTGCTGCGATTCGACGGCGACAGGATCTCGATCACGAGATCAGGAGCCCCGTGAGGGTATCCGTCCCACAGGATGTGCAGGCGCTCGTTGACGATGCCGCAGAGATCCGGAGCCGGCGCGTACGAGGCACCGAGGATCAGGGTCAGCGGATTGCTGAAGAACCGCCCGTGGCCCTCGAACTGTGGGCCGATCTGTTCCCCGAGTTTCGAACCGATCAAGCTGTGCCGGTAGTTCGCCGACGGACTCACGACCAGTTCCCCGTCCAGGAGCTCTTCGATCCGCCCCGTGCATTCGGGGCGGGCCATGAACGCGGCCAGCGACATGCGCTTGCGGCGGAGCTTCGTGGTGACGGTGGTCATCGCGGCAACTGTTCGCAGCAGCATATGCGGCCTCGGCGACCCGACAACCGGGCCGCCGAGAGTAGTGGGAGCGAGGGGGCAAGAAAGCGCAGCCACCGATGAAAAAAGCTGACCGCGGCCGTCCGCGCTTCGGCATCACGCGAGCAGTTCGCGCCGCACCACGCCGTGCACGTCCGTGAGCCGGAACGCGCGACCCTGCGACTTGAACGTCAGCTTCTCGTGGTCGACGCCGAGCAGATACAGCATCGTCGACTGCAGATCGTGCACGTGGATCGGCGTGTCGGTGACCCGGTAACCCACCTGCCGTCGCGCGCTTCGTTCATCGGCGTGCGCCCGAACTCGCCGCCCCACACGACGAGCGTCTCGTCGAGCAGGCGGGCCGCCGCGCCGTCAGCCGGCCCGCCGGGGTGGCTTCTTCTCGAGGGCCGCGATGGCGGCGCGCAGGAGAGCATTGACCCGCTTCGGGTCGCGAAAGACTGCGGCGACATCCGCGTCGAGGACCACGACTACTGCATCGCGACGTACGCGGCGCGCGAATCGATTCGATCGCGACTTGCCGTAGTCGAAGCGATACTCACGAACGAGCCCCGGGTCCGGTCCGTCGTTCCGCTTAGGACCCGCTGTTCTTCTCGTAGTCTTCGCGCTCATGACGTGTTGCCTTGCGCCCGCTGATGAGGCGAATCGCCCCCTGGCGGTCGACAAAGGCTACCAGAAGTAGACGTCCTCGGGACGAGTGGCCAACGATGATCTCACGCAGTTCTCGATCCGAATGGCCCGGATCGTCGTGAACCCGTGCCAGCGGATCCGCGAACACAGTGAGCGCCTCCTCGAACGAGACCCCATGCTTGCGTCGATTCGCCTCCGCCTTGTGTGGGTCCCAGAAGAAACGGATGCTCATCGGGCTCGAGGATAGCGTGCACCGCACGGCGCCGGCACGCGGATCAAGCGCGCACCATACGACGGCAGCCGTCCATGCACGGAATCAACTTTCATCGCGAGCCAGTCCGCCGCGGTGATTGCTCACGCGAGCAGCTCGCGCCGCACGACGCCGTGCACGTCCGTGAGCCGGAACGCGCGCCCCTGCGACTTGAACGTCAGCTTCTCGTGATCGACGCCGAGCAGATACAGCATCGTCGCCTGCAGGTCGTGCACGTGGATCGGCGTGTCGGTGACCTTGTAGCCCAGCTCGTCGGTTGCGCCGATGACGGCGCCGCGCTCCACGCCGCCGCCCGCGAGCAGGATCGAGAAGCAGTGCGGATGGTGATCGCGCCCGAGGAACTTGCTGCCGTCGCGCGCTTCGTTCATCGGCGTGCGCCCGAACTCACCGCCCCACACGACGAGCGTCTCGTCGAGCAGGCCGCGCCGGCCCAGATCGATCAGCAACGCGGCGAGCGCGCGGTCGAGCTGCTGCGCCTTCGTCGGGAACTGCGTGATCAGGTCGTCGCCAGGGCTGGTGCCGTGGATGTCCCATCCCGAATCGAACAGCTGCACGAAGCGCACGCCGCGCTCGACGAGCCTGCGTGCGAGCAGACAGTTGTTGGCCAGCGAGACCTGCCCCGGCGTCGTGCCGTATAGCTCGTGCACCTCGGCCGGCTCGCTGGCGAGGTCGACGGCCTCGGGCACCGACATCTGCATGCGGAACGCGAGCTCGTTCTGCGCGATGCGCGTCGTCGTCTCGGGATCGCCGCAGCGCTGCTCGTGCTCGCGGTTCAAGTCGTTCAACGCGCGCAGGCAACGCTCGCGCCGCGCGCGGTCGAAGCCCGGCGGATCCTGCAGGTAGAGCACGGGATCACCCTGCGAACGGAACTCGACGCCCTGGTGCACCGACGGCAGGAAGCCCGAGCTCCAGAGCGATTTGCCGGCGCTCGGCAGGTTGCCGCCGCTCAACATCACGACGAAGGCCGGCAGGTCGCGGTTCTCGCTGCCGAGGCCGTAGGACACCCAGCCGCCCATCGACGGCCGCCCGGGCCGCGGCGCGCCCGAGAACAACAAGAGCTCCGCCGGCGCGTGGTTGAACTGGTCGGTGACCATCGAGCGCACGAGCGTGACGTCGCCGAGCTGCTGTGCCAGGTGCGGGAACAGCTCGCAGACCTCGATGCCGTTCCTGCCCTGGATCCAACCGTGCTGGTGGCCGAGCAGCAGCGGGTGGCCCTTGATGAACGCGAAACGCTCCTTCGCGAGGAACGAGTCGGGGCACTTCTGGCCGTGCAGCCGGTCGAGCGTCGGTTTGCGATCGAACATGTCGAGCGTCGGCGGCGCGCCCTCCATGTGCAGGTAGATCACGTTCCTCGCGCGCGGTGCGAACGGCGTCCTCGGCTCGTCGCCGAGCACGTGGCGCAGCGCGATCGCCCCGAGCGACAGCGCCGAGCCGCCGAGGAAGCGGCGGCGGCACAGGCGCAGATACTCGTCGTGCATCGTCATCACCGCTTGGTCACGAACTCGTCGAGGTTCATGACGACACCCGCGAGCACGTGCCACGCGGCCAACTCGTGATCGGGACCAGCACCGCCCCCCAAGCTTGCTTGCGTGGCCTTCGCATCGTCGGCGTGCCGCTCGCCCTCGAGCAGCGTGAGCAGACGCGCCTGCTCGCTCGGCGTCGGGTCGCGCAGCAGGCATTGCCGCCACAACCAGCGCACGCGGCCGGCATCATCGCGCCCAGCGCACTCCGCGAGCGTGCGGCGCGCGAGAGCGTGCGCCGCTTCGTCGAACTGCGGATCGTTCCAGAGCACGAGCGCCTGCAGCGGCGTGTTCGTGCGCTGCCGCCGCAGCACACACGACTCGCGGCTCTGCGCGTCGAAGACCATCATCGCGGGGTGCGGACTCGTGCGCCGCCAGAACGTGTAGAGCCCGCGGCGGTAGCGGTCGGGACCAGTCGCCGTCTGCCAGCGCGCGCCGCTGTAGAGCTGCATCCAGACGCCGTCGGGCTGCGGCGGCATCACGCTCGGTCCACCGACCGTCGCCGCGAGCAGACCCGACACGGCGAGCGCCTGGTCGCGCAGCATCTCGGCCGACAGGCGGAACGACGGCCCGCGTGCGAGCCAGCGGTTGTCGGGATCCTGCTGCGCGAGCTCCGGCGTCTGCGCGGAGCTCTGCGCATAGGTCGCAGACAGCACGATCGTTCGCAGCAGATGCCGCAGCGACCAGCCGTTGTCCATGAACTCCGCAGCGAGCCAGTCGAGCAGCTCCGGGTGCGACGGCAGCTCGCCCTGGCTGCCGAAGTCCTCGAGCGTGCCGACGAGCGCGCGCCCGAACAGTTCGCTCCAGATCCGGTTGCACACCACGCGCGCGGTCAGCGGGTTGTCGCGCGAGACGAGCCAGCGCGCGAAGCCGAGGCGGTTCTGCGGCGCCTCTGCTGCGAGGCCTGGCCAGACCTTCGGTGTAGATGGCGTCACGACGTCGCCCTGCGTCAGGAAACTGCCGCGCAGGTGGACGCGCGTCGTGCGGCGCTTTCCCTCGGGCAGCTCGCGCAGCACCGGCACCGCAGGACCGCGGTGCTCCTCGAGCTTCGCTTCGGCGGCCGCGATGCGCTCGCGCACCACGGCGAACTCCGGAGCGGTCTGCAGATACGCGCGCCGCAGGATCTCGCGACCCTTGTCGTCGCGCGCTTCGGGCGCCTCGGCCAACACCGCCTCGACCTCGGCGCCGAGGCCGGTAGCGCGCAGGTCGAAGTAGAAGCCGCCGACGCTGCGACCGTTCGTGATCTTGAGCAGCACCGTGTTCTGACCGGGCTGCAGCTCCACCGCGAGGATCTGCTGGTCGGGCGCGGCCCCGTGTGCAACCTCCTTGTCGAGCACCTGCACACCGTTCCACCACACCTTGATCGAGTCGTCGCTGCCGAGCGACAGGACCGCGGTCGCGCTGCACGCGGCCTCGATCGTGCGATACAGGTAGAACGCGCTGTTGTCGCCGGACCAATTGTGCACGCGGCCGTCGACGTATTTCGGCTCCTCGCGCCACGACAGTCCTTCCTGCCGCGCGTCGAGGTGCACACCCAGCCGTTCCGGCGCAAACGCCGTTGCGTGCGCCGTGTGGAAGTCCGCAGCCGGCACCGGCCCGAGCACGTGCCACGTCGAAGACCGCGGTGCAGCCGCGAGGAAGGTCGCGTAGGCCGCGCTGCGCGAAGCGGCCCACGCCTTGACGAGCTCGTCGTCGGCGCACAACAAGCCGCGTTGTCGAGTCAGCTCGAGCTCGAGCGTCTTGATCGCAGCCCGATCCAGCTGCGTCGGCACACGCAGCACGGGCGCGTCGTTGTCCTTGTCGCTGTCCTCGGTCTGATCGAAGAACGCGAACAGCTCGTAGAACTCCTTCTGCGTGAACGGGTCGTATTTGTGATCGTGACACTGCGCGCAACCGAGTGTCGACGCCATCCAGACCGACATCGTCGTGTCGACGCGGTCGATCACGGCCGCCGTGCGGAACTCCTCGTCGTCGGTGCCGCCTTCGGTGTTCGTCATCGTCTGGCGGTGGAACGCCGTCGCGAGCCGCTGCTCGTCGGAAGCACTCGGCAGCAGGTCGCCGGCGATCTGCTCGATCGTGAACTGATCGAACGGCAGGTCGCGCGCGAACGCGCCGATCACCCAGTCGCGGTAGCGCCACATGCTGCGGCGCAGCTCGTCCTTCTCGTAGCCCTGGCTGTCCGCGTAGCGCGCGAGGTCGAGCCACCACTGGGTCCAGCGTTCCGCGTACTGCGGGCTCGCGAGCAACCGATCCACGGCGCGCGCTTCGGCGCCTGGTGCGTTGTCGGCGAGGAACGCGTCGACCTCGGCCGGTGACGGCGGCACGCCGGTCAGATCGAACGAGACGCGCCGCAACCACAGAGCACGATCCACGGGCGGCGACGGGCGCAGTGCTTGGGCCTGCATCGCCGCGAGCACGAAGTGGTCGAGCGGCGAACGGCACCACGTCGCGTCGGCGAGGGCTGGGGGCGCCGGCCGCACGACGGGCCGGTAGGACCAGTGTTCGGCCGGAGCGCGTGCGTGCTGTGCCGCGGCGAGCGAAGTGAGCGCACAGAACGGCAGCAGGAAGGTGACGCGCAATGGAGCCCCAATACAGGGATCAACGGGGAGTGCGGCGATTGTCACGCGTCCGCGGGACGGCACAACCCCTTCGTGAAACGACTTGCCCTGAGGCGAGCGGGCGACTCCACCTCAGGTCCTTCAGTTCGCTACGCTTGCCGCCATGCGCCGGCTCCTCTTCGCAACCTGCTCGAGCACGCTGCGGTCCACCCTTGCCGTCGCCGGTCTGCTGTCGATCGCCTCCGCGCAGGCCGCGCCGCCAGTTGTAGTTCGAGTCTCGAGACCTGCGCCGCGCTTCGACGTGAGCGACACGCTGGTCGCGCTCTCGCAGCATGTCCGCAACACACCCGTCGCGGATCACACGGTAGCGAGCGCTTCGTGGCTGTTGCTCGCGTTCCAGGAGAACGGTTCGACCATGAAGGCAGGTCCACACCGAGTGGAGGTCCGACACCTGGTCGCAACCTTGCTCGAACTGCAGAGGCCGTTTAGCGGCCAGTTCGCAAGCAATGGGCTGGCGAGCAGCCGGGCCGACCAGATCGCCGGGGCTCTCGCGCTGCTCGTTGCGTTCGAACGCTCCCAGCACAGGCCGCTGCAGCGGCCCGCGCTGCTCGGCGGCTGCTTTGCCTTCGACCGCGGCACTTGGGAAGCTGCTTTGGCGGCGAAGAGCGACGCAGCGGCCTCGACCAACGAGGAAGTCGCCCTGCTCACGCTGTTGCTGTCCACGTTGTCCAGGCTGACGGCAGGTGCACCGGAACTTGCCGATCAACTGACGGACATGACCGGTGAACTGGTGGCCTCGCGCAAGTTCGGCAAGACGCGGCGCGGCGACGCGGCGCTGCACCTCGGCCAGCTCCTGCTCGGCGAACCACACGCACCGGAGTTGACCGTGGCCCGAACGTGGCCTGCGAGCCTGACCGCCGATCCGCTGCACACGGTCTTCGCGATCCTCGCCGTGAGCAGCGACGAGAAGAGCCTGGCCCGGCAGTCGAAGCAGATCGAGGACCTGCTGGCCGCGCGCGTGAAGGACGGCCCCTCCGCCGGCATGTGGCCCGCGGCGGGCGGCTTCGACGAGACCACGACGACCGCGATGCTCGCGTTCGCCATCGGCGTCGCGAACGGCTCTCCGCTGCTCGCGAAGCCGAAGTAGGATGTCGCAATGACGTGGTTGCGGCTCACGGTCGCCGGAATGCTGCCGATCCTCGCGGCGCAGGAACCAGGCACGACAGCGATCGGTCCGGCCGCCCCATCGCGTGCGCACTTCGACGTGAGCAACACGCTGAATGCGCTCTCCGAACGTGTACTGGGCGCCGTGGATACGCGCAGCTGGCACGACATAGACGTCGCCAATCACACGGTTGCCAGCGCAGCGTGGTTGTCGCTCGCGTTCCTGGAAAACGGCTCGACGATGGAGACTGGTCCACACCGAGCAGTGCTCCTACGCCTGGTGATGACCCTGCTCGACCGGCAAGACGAGCGCGGCCAGTTCGCACGCAAGGCCGTGCCCAGCAGCCGCTCCGACCAGATCGTCGCGACTCTTGCGCTGCTCGTCGCCTTCGAGCGATCCAAACGCCGGTCACTGCAGAGCCCCGTGTTGAGCGCTTCCGAATTCGCATGGGCTCAGGAGCGCGTGGAGCGGGAGCTCGGCAGCTTGACGAAGGCGCCCGATCCCGCTGCCCCAACCAACGAGGACACTCTGCTCACGCTGCTCGTGCCCACGCTGTCGAAGATGACGCCCGACGCGCCGGATCTACCCGAGTGGCTCGAGGCGAGGCAGCTGGCCCGTGTTCGCGATGAGCTGCGCGAGCTCGGACACGAACTGCTGGCGTCGCGCACATTCGGCAAGACTCGGCGCGGCGACGCGGCGTTGCACCTCGGCCAGCTCCTGCTCGGCGAGCCGCATCCACCGGAACTGACAGTTGCGCGCACGTGGCCGGCGAAACTGACCGCCGATCCGCTGCACACGGTCTTCGCGATCCTCGCCGTGAGCACCGACGAGAAGAGCCTGGCCCGGCAGGCGAAGCAGATCGAGGAACTCCTGGCCGCGCGCGTGAAGGACGGCCCCTCCGCAGGCATGTGGCCCGCGGCGGGCGGCTTCGACGAAACCACGACGACCGCGATGCTCGCGTTCGCGATCGGCGTCGCGAACGGCTCTCCGCTGCTCGTCAAGCCGAAGTAGGGTGCCGCGTAGGCGTAGCGTCGGCAGGAATCGCTCTCTACGTACCACCGGCTCACGTGCTGCGAGCTGCTTCGTGAACGCGATCAGCTAGGTATCGATGCACGCGGACAGTGCGCTCGCTGCTGTAGTGGATCTCGGACCAACGCAGCATGACCTCGCTCGGCGCTGCGTTCGGCATCGTGGCCGCGATCGCTACCATCGACTGGCTGCCTACGAACTCCGTCATCGACGATATCGCCGCGAATCGTTCATTCGGCGTCGTCGCCGCGATGATCACATCGATCCTGGCGCCGGCATCCGGGTTCGCGGTGGGCGTGAGCCGCGGCAGTGTTCCAGACTCGTTCCCCGATGAGCCGGTGGATCTTCACTGCCGGTGAGCCGCGCGCCGCTTGGAGCGCGTCGGCGGCTGCGGCTGGTTGGACCTCGCTTTCGACCGCTTTGTGCGACGACGCCGGAAAAGCGACCGAAGCGCGTCGTTGACGGACTCCGAGTTCGCGAAACGCTTCGCGACATCGGGATCCAGCACAACCACGTTGCTCCCCTCCGCGAAGCGCTTGGCGTACTTGCCGCGCTCGCCGAACGAGAAGTCGTACTCGTCGCGCAGGTCAGGATCCGATCGTCCGCGTCTAGTCTTGCTCATAGGTTCGACGCTCGCTTGGCCTTGCCAACCGCGCGCTGATCAAACGAAGATCATCGCCCCGCTCGGTGTGGACGAGATCCCTCGACATTGGCCCAACCATACCACGCCACCAGGGCGCGCCCGGCCCGCGGAACGGCGAGAGCGGCGAGGGTCGACCCGCAGGCCGTGCTGCGTTCGATGTAGCATCGGCGGCCTCTCAGGGTCATTGGCGTCCGATGAACCGTTCCCCCGACCTCGACCGCGACTTCGCGACGTTCTGCCGCACCGCGGATCCCGACGCGCTCGGCCGCGTCTTCGACTCGACTGCAGGCCAGCTGCTGCGCATCGCACTGTGGTTGTGCGGCAACCGCGCTGACGCCGAAGACGCCGTGCAGCGCGCGTTCCTCGTCGCGATCGAGCAGCGCGCGAGCTTCCGCCGCGGGCATGCGGCGATGCCGTGGCTGCTCGGGCTGCTGACGAACCAGGTGCACAAGCTGCGGCGCGAACGCGCGCGCCGCGGCGTGCCCGTTGCCGTGCCGTCTGGCGAACCGGATCCCGCCGCGTACGCCGCCGGCGCCGAGCTCGAGCAGGCGATCGCCGGCGTCGTGCAGAGCCTCGGCGCGAGCTACCACGACGTGCTGTACCTGCACCTGCGCGAAGGGCTCGCCGCGCACGAGATCGCGCAGCGGCTGGGCCGGCCCGCAGGCACCGTGCGCACGCAAATCGTGCGCGGCGTGCAGGAGCTGCGGCGCCGCCTGCCGACGGGGTTCGCCGGCGGCCTCGCACCGGCGTGGCTCGCCGGCGAGCCGATCCACATCGCGACCTCGGTGCGCGACACTGTGCTCGCGGCCGCGAAGGCACAACACGCGACGGTCGCGGGCACCGCGGCCTTCACGGCGCGCACCGGCATTCTGCTCGCCGCGTTCGCCGCGACGGTCGTGGTTGGCATCGGCTTCGCGTGGCTGCTGCCGGGACGCAGTGCGCTCGGGCCGGGGGAGTATGCGACGGCCACCGCCGGCGTCGACCCGCGAACGTCAGCGCGCGGAGGTTCTGCATCGCCTGGCGCGAGCCTCGCGGCGGTGGTCCGTGCGCCCGATGGGACGGCTCCGGCCGGACCAGCGCTCGCGCGCGAAGCGGTCGCCGCTGCGCCGGCCGCGGCGGACGCGGAGCTGCGTGTGCGCGTGCGCGACGCCGAGACGCGTCCCCTCGCAGATACACAGGTGTGGTTGTGCGACTCGAAGTGGCGCGACGGCGCGTTGAACGAGCACGTCGCGTTCACGTCGGGGCGCACCGGCGACGACGGCGTCGCGCGGTTCGAGGCACCAGTGGCCGCCCTCGACACGATCGTCGTGCTCGCGAACGGAAGGCGCCCTGTCCAGCTCGCACGCAGCATTCCGTCCGGCGAGCAGGACGTCGTCATCGATCAGCAACTGTCGATCACCGGCATCGTGATCGTCGACGGCGGGCGTCCCGGCGAACCGATCGAGCTCGTCGCGCGCGGCGGCGCGAGCGAAGCGGCCTGGTGCGACGCGGCCCGCGCAGCGCTGGTGCCGTTCGACCCAAACGAGGCCGCCGGCAGCGCGATCAGCGACGCCGCCGGCCGGTTCGCGTTCTTCGGCCTCGACGCCAGCACCGAGTACGCGATCACGCCGCTCGTGAGGGCGTTCAAGCGGCCCGATGGAAACCGCACCGAGCCGGTGGTGACAGCGACGCCGCTCGCGGCCGGCGTCGTGCTCGAACTCGCGCGTCTGCCGGTGATCCGCGGGCGAACCATGCTGCCGCCGGGCACGCCGGCCGAGGGCAGAGAACAGGTCTGGATCCTGCCGCGCTTCATCAGCGGCAAGGGCGGCTACACGGAGTGGGCCGCGACGCGCTGCAGGATCGGTGAACGGTTCACGATTGCGGTCATGGAAAGGGACCACGATTTCGCGAGAACGGACCTCGAGTTCCGATTCGGCCGCGCCAGGGCGAGCACGGTCGTCGCGACGCGCAGCGTGCCCGGCCCGTTCACCGGCGTACACGATCTCGGCGACGTCGTGCTCGAGGATCCGTCGACCGAGTGCGAACTCCAGATCGTCGACCGCGACGGTGCGCCGATCGCCGGAGCGCGCGCGTTGTCGCTCGGCAGGCTCAGTGCACCGGCCGGCGACGACGGCATCGTCCGCGTCATCGTCGGGCCGCCGCCGGCGAAGCTCGCCGCCGGCGCCGTAGGCTACCGCGTCTGCTCGATCGACGCGGCGGAGATCACGCGGGCGCTGCGTGTCGTGCTCGAGCCGGCCAACCACCTGCGCATCGAGGCGCGCGCCGCTGACGAGCGTACGCCGCTGCCGCGGATGTTCGTGACGCTCGCGTTCGCCGACGTTCCGGCCGGCTACGACTTCGGCGACTGTTTCATCGTCAGTGAACTGCGCGGCCCGAGACTCGCGATGGCGAGCGCTTCCGGAGAAGAGAGCGGCAGGCACTTCCATCTGCCCGCGGGCGCGCCGCTCGAGCTCAGCGATCTGCCGGAGGGAATCCCGTTCGACGTCCGACTCGGCGATCCGTACGGGCACGCGATCGCGGCGGAACGCGTCACGATGGGCGCCGGCGAGCGCCGCGACGTGCGGTTCGTGGTGTCGCAGGTTGCGCGCCACCTCGGCGGCCAGGTCGTAGATGCCGATGGCCGCCCGTTGCGCGGCGTGTCGGTGTCCGTCGGCGAGTTCGACCCGGACGATCGCGCGACCGATGCCGACGGGCGCTTCGAGGTCGACAGCGTCTACGGCGATTCACCGAGCCTGCGGTTCGACAAGCAGGGATTCCGACAGCTCACGGTGAGTGGGGCAGAGTTGTTCGATCGCACGACGTTCCGGCTCGAACGCGCGAACTGAGGCCATTGGCGTTCGCTGCCGCCACTCTCGACGTGCCAAGCGAGCTTGTGCAGTGCGACATCCTCGGGGGTCGAGAACGAGAATGTCTGCGCGTCGCCACCGGCGCGGATCTCAGCAGGCACTCGACGTGCGAACGATGGCGCACCGCTTCGCGGATCAACTCCGGCTCGGCGTAGAAGCGGTCCCGCAGTGCTGCGGCAATCGGCTCGGCGTGTTCCGAGCGCACGTCCGCAACGAGATCGACGTCGAGCGTCGTGCGCGCATGCCCGAAGGTCGACGAAGCCACGGAGCCCCCGATCTGGTAGAGGATCCCGAGTCCTTCGAACACCGCGACCACCGGTCTCAGGGCCGCGAGGATGCGGTCATCACTCATCGCGATCGGTCAGGTAGCGACGCACGCGCGCAGTGAGCGCGCTGCCGTAGTGGATCTCGGACCAACGCAGCATGACCTCCATCGGCGCTGCGCCCGGCATGGTGGCCGCGATCGCCGACATCGATTGGCTGCACGCGAACTCCGTCATCGACGACATCGCAGCGAAGCGTTCGCTGGGCGTCATCGCCGCGAAGATCGCATCGATCCTGGCGTGCACTCGAGGATGGGTGTCGTCGATCACCGGGCGAATGATAGCGGGCGACCTTCCTGATGCGCGGGGCCGATGCCGCGAACCGCTGACCGGGCAGCCATGCCCCCCGAGACTCGCGCTTCGGCTACCCTGGGCGCGACACCGCCGCCGATTTTCTGCAACGCAACGCCGGCGGCGGTGACCTTGCCATCACCATGACCGGTGTCCCCTCGCAACTGGACGTCCACGAGCTGCTGTCCGCGCAGGACTTCGTCCGCCGCCTGGCCAGGAGTCTCGTGTTCGACCAGCAGCGCGTCGACGACGTGGTGCAGGAAGCCTGGCTCGCGGCCGTGCAGCGGCCACCGCAGCCGCGCGCAGCGGTGAGCTGGTTCCGTTCGACGCTGCAGCACCTGGCCCAGCGGCGCACGCGCGACGACGCGCGGCGGCAGACGCGCGAGCTCGCGGTCGCGCGGCCCGAGGCGCTGCCGTCGGCCGCGGAAGTGCTCGCGCGCGAAGAACAGCGGCGCGAGGTCGTCGATGCGGTGCTGGCGCTGCCGGAGCCGTATCGCGGCGTCGTGCTCGCGCGCTTCTTCGACGAGCTCGAGCCGCGGGAGATCGCGCGGCGGCGCGGCATGCAGGCGGCGACCGTGCGTTCGCAGCTGCACCGGGCGCTCGAGATGCTGCGGCAGCAGCTCGACGAACGGCACGGCAGCCGGCGGGCATGGGGCCTGTGGCTGCTGCCGCTCGCGAAACCCGGGCACACCACCGGCATGGGGTTGATCACTGCTGCAGGAGCGTTGCTGATGGCGAAGGTACTGATCGGTGCGGGGGTGATGGCCCTCGTGGTGTTCGGATTCTTCTCGTTCGGTGCGGCGCCCGTCGCACCGCCGCCTGTCAGTGAACGACAGGAGATCGCGGCCGCAGCGCCCGCCACTTCCGACGCGCCGGCACCCGCGGCGGCGGCGAGCGAACGCGTCGAGGTCGCGAAGAGCCCACCTGCCGCGGCGCCTGCAACCGTCGCGGGCGGCCTGCGCGGCCGCGTCGTGCACCCCGATGGCCGGCCGGCCCCCAACTGCCTCGTGCGTGTGCTCGGCGTCGACGGCGTTGCGCTGTTCGCCGATGCGCCGGCGACCGGCAACCAGCGCACGCTGTCGCTGCCGCGCGGCGAAGCGCGCACCCGCGACGACGGCGTGTTCACGATCGCGGGCCTGTCACCGCGCACGCCCTATGTCGTCAACGCCGACGCCGATGGTCCCGACCGCACGCTGCGGTTCTGCAGCGTGATGCCGTTCCCCGACGCAGTCGCCGACCTCGGTGACTTCGTGCTCGAGCCCAAGGCGAGCCTGTCAGGTCGCGCGGTCGACGAGGCGGGAGCCCCGGTCGCGGGCGCCGAGGTGCTCGCGATGGACCAGCCGGCGGCGCTGCTCGCGGTGCTGCCGTTCGACCGCTTCGTGCCGGCAAACGGCGGCATGATGTGGCTGCCGATCCCCGGCGCCGCAGCCGCGAGCGATGCCGAGGTCTACCGCGACCTGCTGCACGACTATCTCGGGCACGAGCTGTTCCTGCAGGCCGACCTCGACCGCAAGCCGGAGCTCGGCACGATCGTGGTCGACCGCCTGCCGTGGCTCGAAGCGATCTGGCGCGAGCTGCCGATTGCGCGCACGACGACGGCGGCCGACGGCAGCTTCACGGTGCGCGGCGTCGAGCCGGGCGGCAACATGCTGCTCGTGCGCAAGCCGGGCCTCGCGATCGGCAGCAGGGCGCGCGTCGTGGCGACCCAGGGCGAACGCAAGGACGTCGGCGACGTGACGGTGCCGGCCGGCGAAGAGCTGCGCGGCAGTGTGCGCGACGGCGATGGCCATGCCGTGGCCGGCGCCGAGGTGCGTGTCGGCAGCTTCGGCTCGCTCGGCTGCCGCGGCATCGCGTTCTGCGAGGCCCCCGTGTCGACCGACCAGGGCGGCGTCTTCCGCGTGACCGGCCTCGGCCGTGGCCGCGTGATGGTCGCGGCGCGAGCCAACGCTCGCGACGCGTGGCAGGTGATCGGGCCCGTGGCGACCGACGACGAGATCGAGCTGCAGCTGCCGCGGCGAAGCCTGCTGCAACTGCGACCGAGCCGCGACGATGGAGCGCCCGTGACGGGGCTTCAACTGGAGCTCTACTGCGGTCCCGATCTGCACGAGCTGCGGCGCGCTGGCCTGCAGGAGCTGTTGCCGACGGGTGCGCCGCGGCAGCAGGGTGACGGCGTGTGGTCGTTCGGCGAGGTCCCGATCGGCTGCTACACGCTGCACCTGCAGGCCGATGGCGCGCTGCCGGCCGATGTGATGGTCGTGCTGCCGCAGCGGGAGCCTGCGGCCGTCTGTCTGCGCGCGGCGGCGAGCGTGCGTGTGCGCGTGCGCGACGCCGCAGGGCAGCCGGTCGGCGGCGCGAGGATCTATGTCGACGCCGACGGTGCGAGCACGCGGGCCGTGATGCCGACCTCCTACGGCATGCCGCGATGGGTCTCGCTGCCGCTGGCGGCCGGAGTCACGGATCGCGAAGGGGAACTGCAGGTCGCGGTCCCCAGGAAGGGCGGCTGGGTCAAGGCGACGCACCCGCTGCACATCGCGGCTGGGGTCCTCGTCGAGCCGGGTGCTGCGACGGCCGAGGTGACGCTGCTGCAGCCGGGCGGCCTCACAGGCCGGCTGTTCGACCACGGCGTGCCAGCCGATCCGCGCCGCTGGTGCGTGGTCGCCGAGTCCGAAACGATCGGGACGGTGCCGCTGCCGAATCTGCGCACCGGCCTGCTGCCCGACGGCAGCTTCGCGTTCCCGAACGTCGCCCCGAACGAATACAGGGTCTATGCGGCCGAGATGCCCAAGGCCGCGCTGTCGCTGACGCGACTTGGCACCGACCTCCGGGATCTCACGGGTCCGAGCTCGAAGTTCTTCGGCGAGGGCCCGGTCGGCCATCAGGTGACGGTCGCGGCCGGCACCAACGCAACGCTGGAGTTCGACGTCGATCCGAACCACCCGAAGCCCGGCGAAGTGCCGGTGCGGCTCGCGGGCCGCGTCGCGATCGACGGCGTGCCGCCGGCCGGTGCCGAGCTGCTGCGGCGTCGCGATCTGTTCCGCTGGGACACGCTCACGACGGTCGCCGCCGACGGCTCCTTCGCGGTCGACACGCTGGCGCCGGGGGAGCACACGCTGCGCCTGCTTCGCAAGCAGGACATGGTCATCCTGTGGGAAGGTGATCTCAGGCTGCAGAGCGGCGAATCGCGGTTCCTCGATCTCACGATGGCGACCGGCAGCTTGAGCGGCACGGCCGCGTTCGCGACCGGACTGTCCACCGCGGGACACGCCGTCACGGCCACGTGCAGGTTGAGCGGAGGCACCGTGCAACGCCGGGCCGAGATCGACGCCGCCGGTCGTTTCGCGTTCGCGGCGCTGCCGGCCGGCGACTACGAAGTCACGGCCAGCGGCCCCGACGGCACGAGCAATCCCGTGCGCACCTCGATCGCCGGCGGCGCAGCGGCGGCGCCCGTTCACCTGGATCTGCTCGAGGTCCCAGTGCTCGGCGGTCGCATCGTCGGCGACTTCACCGCGCGCAACGCCTGGGTGGTCCTGCGCAGCAACACCTCGGTCGACGGCAACCCGCTCGGCGACGACGGCAGCTTCCACTTCCGCGATGTGCCGAAGGAGGTCTGCACGCTCGAGCTGATGGTCCGCGGCAAGACCACGAAGCTCGACCCCGGCACCTTCGACATGAGCCTCGGCAGCCAGCGCAACGTGCAGGTGCGCGTCGCTGCCGCTGCGAAGCCGGACAAGTAGCTCCGGTCACCATGAAAAATCGATGTCACGAGCCGGTTTTTCATGGTGGGCGGTCGCAGCCCCCAGGCTGCTGGACGAGGTCGCGCCGCTGCGGTGAGCCGAAGCCTCGTCAGTAACCGATGAAGCCCGCGCCGCCGTTGCTTGCCGTGAAGCCGAAGCTGTTCGCAGCGGGATCGAGCGAGAAGGCCTGGTTGAAGAAACTGAAGCCGAAGACGTCGGGCGTGCTCGGCAGCGCCCAGCTCCACGTTGCCGAGTTGCCGGCGCCGACGACGAGCGTCAGGATCAGCGGATCCGCGAGCAGCATGCAACCCGGCATGCCGATCGGATCGAGCAGGAACGGCAGCGGCAGGCTCGTCGACGTCATCGTGTTCGACAGACCGAGGCCGACCAACGCGATGCCGAACGGCAGATGCAGCACGTCGGCAGTGAACGTCGTGCCGAGCGCGGGACGCGAGCCCGATGCGGCCTGCAGCGCGGGCACGCCCAGCGTGCCGGCGCAGCCCGTTCCATACGGCGTGTAGGTCGCCGTCGGCGAGCCGTCCTGCCAGGCCGTCGTGTAGATGTTCCACATGTTGCCGAGCGGCACGCTGTGCAACACGGCGCCCGACGACGCGTCGAAGATCACGAGCATGCCGGGAGGCGATACGCTGGCCGGCGTCGAGGTCACCGCAACGCGCCCATCCTCGGGCGACAGCGAGATGCCGTTGCAGTTCGGCACGCTCAGCCCCGTGTACACGGTGCCGGCCGTGTTGGCGGGGACCGCGTAGTCGAAGTTGATGCGCATGACTCCCCCACTGCCGCCCTGGCCCGCGACGACCGCGAACGAGCGATCCAGCGACAGCGCCATGCCGTTCGGCACCGGCAGCGTGATCAGGAAGTCCTGCTGTCCCGGCGCCGCGTCGAAGTCGAGCCATTGCGACGCGCCGACGTTCCACACCGCGAGGTAGGCCGCGGGCGGGATGCCGGTGTAGAGCACGTAGGCATATGCGTCGTCGAGCGACACGGCGCAGGCCGCGACGAACGAGAACCCGAGCGCGATCGCATTCGGCACCGTCGTCGTCACGATCGGCTGCAGGAACGTCGCGCTGCCCGGGTTCGTGTCGACGAGCTGGAACAGACCGGAGCTCAAGAACACGTGCGGCACCGCGGCCAGGTTGCCCGAGGGCGAGAGCGCCCAGCGTTCACGCGACGCGCTGCCCAGCGACGTCTGCGTCAGCTTCGTGCCATAGGTCGGGCTGCTCGGGTCGGCGTCGAGACAGTACAGGTCGCGCGACGACCCGGGTCCCGTCAGCACCCAGAGGAGCTGCCGGAAGGTGTCGAGGCCGAGTCCGTAGCAAGCGCCAGGTGCCGCGTAGAACGACGACCACGTCGCCGAGGACCCGTTCCACTCGGCCCTCGACACGCGGTTCTGCAGCGATTGGCCGACGTAGAGGTTGCGGCCCGTGTTCGCCCACACGGCGTCCGTGACGTTGTCGGTGTAGATGTTGCCGGCCTGCTGCACGATCGTCCCGGTCCCCGACGCGACGAACGCGTGCATGTCGGTCGAGCCGCTCGTCGACGTGCCGACGAAGACGACTTCGTTGCCGGCTTGGGCGAAGGCTGGAACAGCGACGAGAGCGGCGGCAAGCGCGCAGTGCGGGAGTCGGGGCATGGAGACACCTCGGAAGGACGGATGACGGGCGGGGGGATCGCCTCCACGGCGACTATGCACGAAGCCTCGCCGCTGTGACACGACCCGCGCAAAACCACGGCGTGATCGCGTGCGCGCCGCCCCTTGCCAAGTGAATGCTCGGCGTTAGCGTGCTGCTGCGCTCTCGATCTCTCCGTCCATGTATCTCCCCAGCGACGAAGAACTGTTTGCGTCGTTCCAGCGTCAACGCGACTGCCAGGCCTTGGCCGTGCTGTTCCATCGCCGCGCTGACGAGCTGTTGCGCATCGCGGTGTTCCTCGCGCCGCGACCGACCGACGCCGAGGATCTCGTGCAGGCCACGTTCTTGAGCGCGATCGCGCGCGCCGAGACGTTCCGGCCCGAGCACCGCGTCATGAGCTGGCTGTGCGGCATCCTGACGAACCACGCGCGCATGCTGCGGCGCGCCGAGCAACGCGTCTTGCGGCACCTGCCATCGGGGCCGATCGACGAGGATCCGGCCGCGGCCGCGCTGCACTCCGAGCTGCGCAGCGCGCTCGCGCAGGGCATCCAGACGTTGCCCGAGCCGTATCGCTCGGTGCTGGTGCTGCACTTGAAGGACGGCCTCGACAGCCAGGAGATCTCGCGCCGGCTGGCGCGCCCGCCGGCAACCGTGCGCAAGCAGATGGAGCGCGCGATCGCGCGCCTGCGCGTCGTGCTGCCGCTCGGCCTCGCGACGGCATTCGTCGTGCGCATGAGTCCCGCGCAGATCGCGCAGAACGCGGCCGACGCGGCGCGCTTCGTCGACTTCGGTCTGCCCGAGCCCACGCCGACGGGTCTGCGCCTGCTGAGGCTGCCCGCCGTCGCCGCGACGGCGATCGTGCTCACCGGCACGTTGTTGTGGTACGCGACCGACAGCGCGCAGACCATGGTCGCCGCGGCCCCGGTGTTTCCGCGCGAGGCCACGCTCGCCGCGCACGTTTCGGCCGCACCCACGCCCTACGAGCCGACGATCGCGCCGGTCACCGAGTCGACCCAGCGCACCGCCGCCGCGTCGCTGTCGCTGACCGTGCACGTCGCCGGCCGCGGCGTCGCGCTGCCCGGCATCGAGCTGCTGCTCGTGCGCGAGGACGGCAGGGCCCTGCCCGAGCGCCTGCACAGCGGCGCGTTCGCGATGGCCACGACGGACCTCGAAGGTCGCGCCGAGTACACGGGCCTCGCCGCAGGCCGCTACGACATCGCGATCGCCGGCGCCCTTTCGCGCAAGACCGCGACCCTCAGCGAGCCACACACGGAACTGCGTCTCGAGCTACCGGCTCCGCAGCGCGTCACGGGCCTCGTCGTCGATGCTGACGGCACACCGGTCGCCGGCGCCGACGTGTGCGTTTCCGAGACGTCCGGACGCGGCGACGCCGGAGCGCGCATCGCGACGAGCCGCGCCGACGGTTCGTTCGCCGGCACGTCGCCGGTCGCGCAGGGGCGCATCTACGCGCGCCACCGCGAGCACGCGCAATCGGTCGGCGTGCGGCTCACGGACCACCCGGTGCGACTGCAACTCGAACCCTCGCGACGCACGGTCGCCGTGAAGACCGTCGACGAGACGGGGCACCCGCTCGGCGACTGCTACGTCGCGATCGTGCCGCGCAGCCAGAGCACGTCGTTCTACGCGCCGCTGCACGCGAACACGGACGCGACCGGTCAGTGCGTGTTCCAGGACCCGGGCCCCGGCGAAGCGTCGGTCATCGCGAGCCGCGCAGGTCTCGCGCCGAGCACCGTGGACCTGCCGCCGGACGCTGCCGAGATCGAGCTGCGCCTCGGCGCAGGCGGCAGTCTGTCGGGTCTCGCGCTCGACGCGGACGGCCAGCCGATGGCCGGCCGTGACGTGATCGCGAGCGTGGCCGACCGGCGCAGCAACGAACCGACCGCACCGCTGCTCGCGCGGCGCGTGCAGACGCAGGCCGATGGATCCTTCGCGTTCGCAGCGCTGCCGTTCGGCGACCTGCAGTTGCGGATCTACGCCGAGTCGTTCGCCGACGGCAAACTGCCGTGCCAGTACGTGCTCGCCGGGGCCGACGTCGAGCTGCGTTGCGCGAACACGGAGCACGTGACGCTGCGGGCGCACCGCCAGGCCCGCGTCGACGGCCGGCTGCAGGATGCCGGCGGACACGGCCTTCCTGGCTGGCAGATCGTGGCCGTGCCCGACCTCGGTACTGCGATCCACCGCATGTTCCGGCGGCGCGGGACGACGACAGGAGCCGATGGCTCGTTCACGCTCGCGGGCATGGCCGCGCACGAGCCGTACCAGCTCGGCGCCTATCCACCGGGCTCGTTCTGGCCCGACGGCCTCGAGTTCCCCGTCGCGACGGCGCGCGCCGAGGCCGGTGGCACGCCGTGCACGATGACCGCGCCGGCGACCACGCTGCCCGCCGGCGGCCTGCGTTGTCGCGTGCTGGCGCCGAACGGCCAGCCGTGTGGGGACGCCGACCTCGAGCTGCGCCCCGTGTCGTTCCAGGCACCCGTCACGCGCGCCGCGAGCGATGACGGCACCGTGGAGTTCTCGCGCCTGCCGGCCGGCGACTACTGGCTCGCGATCTCCGCGCCGGGTCTCGGCACGCGAACGCTCGCGCTGGCCGTGCCCGAGGACCGCGTGGTCGACGCCGGGACCGTGCAGCTTGCGCTCGCGGCGCGCGCCGTCGTCAGCGTGCACGCGCGCGACGGAGCCGAACGCGAGGGCCTGCGCGTCGTGGCAAAGAACACGCTCGGCGACAAGTTCGTGGCGGCGATCACCGACGGTCGCGGCCAGGCCGCGTTGCCCGCGTTGCCACCCGGCGAGACCGAGGTGCTCGTCTACGGTCAGAGCACCGCGCCCGTGCGCCGAACGGTCGTGCTGGAACCGGGATCGCAGTGGATCGAGCTCGAGTGCGTTCGAGCCGTCGCGGTTCCGTTCGAGTTCTGTTTCGAGGCGGCCGACAACCCGTTCGTCGTCAACGGCCCACTGCACGTGTGCGTGTTCGCCGCGGGCGGTGAGCTCTTGTTCGAGGACTACGTCGGCGCGGTCGCCGCGCGCGGGCGCTTCGACTTCACCGCGGGATTGACGCAGGCTCGCTACCGTGTCGTCGCGCGTTCGATCTGGGGAGCACACGCGGACCTCGACGTCGACGTCCGGTCCGACGCGGCGCCCGGGATTCACAACGCGACGCTTCGCTTCTGAGGCCGCAGCAGCCCCGGTTCACAACATCGCTACCGCGAAGACCGACACCGCGACCGAAGTCGCGAGCCCGACCAGGATCCCCGTCGCGCGGCCCTCGGCGAACATGGGCCGCGTCGCGATCCACATCGGCAGCGGCGCGATCAGACACATGAGACGCGGCGGGCTCAGGATCCCGGCTTCGTTGCCGTCGCCCCACAGCACGCCCACGTGCACGATCGCGATGCACAACGCGCCACCGGTGCCGCAGACGAACGGCCGCCGCCAGATCGTCGTCGCGACCGCGGCCGCGAGCGCGAACGCCGCGACGCCGGCCAGATGCCAGGCGAGTGCCGCATGCTGCGCGTGCAGCGCGATCGCATCGGCGATCAAGGCCGCGGTCGCGGCGAGCGGCACGGCCACGCCCTGCTGCACCTTCGCGGTCGCGCGCAGCACCCACCAGAGTGCTGTGAGCACGGTCCACGCGGCGCCGAGCATCAGCACGCAGCGTTCGAAGGTCCAATCCGCCCGCAGCGACGACGACACGAGCCACGGCATCAGCAGCACGATCGCGACCTCGAGCGTCAGCAGCACCCACTTCGGCAAGAGGCGCAGGTCGTAGGCGGCGCCGACCACGCTGGCGGCGGCAAAACACCACCAGAGCCAGTGCTGCGCCTTCCCGTATGCCACGTCGAGCTGCCACGGCCACGTCGGCCAGTCGATGGCCATGCCGAACGGCACGCAGATCGCGACCGCGAGACCCAGCGAGAAGAAGCGTGCGCCGCCGGCGCCGACGAACAGCAGCACGGCGGCAAGCGCCGGTAGCAGGCCGAAGCAGACCCAGTGCAGCAACTCCATCCGCGACAGCGCTACGTTCCGCCGGCGGCGAAACGATGGCCTCTCCAGTGCGTGGGGTTTCTCATGTCGTGATCCGCGTGGCCTCCATCGACAGTGGAGCAGCCGCAGCTGAGGCCTTTCTGGACAGTCGCGCGTTCGACGCCGCCACGCGTTCTGCGCATGGTTTCCCAAGATGCCCGCGAGCCAGCACTGCGAAACGATAGCCTGTCTGCCCTTGTCCCTCACCGCCATCACGAGCCTGCGCCGCACTCTGTCCGAGTGGGCCGGACGCGAAGCCAATCAGAAGTTCCTGCAGCGCGACCAGGAGAGCCTGCTGCGCAACTCGTTCGGTGATGCGCGTCGCCGGCCCCAGCTGCACGTCGCCGCTTGGATGCTCGGCACCTGGCATCTCGGCTGCGGCTTCGCCGACGTGCTGGACGGCAACGGCCGCGGCTTCGACGCAGCGCGCAAGGGCCAGGCGCTGCGGCGCTGCTCGTTGCTGCTGCGCCACGACCACCAGCAACCCCTGCGGCGCACGAGCGCGCGGCTGCCGTTCTCGCTGATGCACGGCACGCTGACCGCGCTGCTCGGTCTCGCGCTGCACGACCCCGGCGCCGAAGACCTCTTCGACCTGCTGCGAAACCAGCCCGACCAGGCGTTCGGCGAAGCGGACCATCTGCCGCTGTTCGTGCGCGAGCTGCTGACGCTGCGCGCCGGCGAACGGCCCCGGCTCACGCCGCGTCTCGGTCCCTACCACGAAGCACTGATGCACTGGACTGGCGACCAACGCGTGCTCGGACAGCACCTCGCGCTCGTGCTCGACCTGCACCTGCAGCAGGCACGCGGCAACGGCACGCCGTTCGACGACCCGTCGTGCCAGCTCTACCCCGTCGAGGTGCTCGCGGTCCGCAACGTGCGCGACCTGCTCGGCCTGCCGACGCCGAAGGTCGACCATCCGCTGATGTTCACGAACCTCGTCACGATGCCGCCCGGGCCGTGGCCGATCGACGAGCTCGTCGCGCGGCTCGAGCGCGAGCTGCGCAGCCGCTGAACCAGCCGAACCCAGAACGAACCCCAGGTGATCACTGCCGCCGATCTCGACCAGCTCGCAGCAACACACCGCACGGTGCTCAAAGGCGAGCCCGCGGTGGTCGTGGAACTGCTCGGAACCGGCGACCAGGCCGTCGTGCGCAAGACCTACCGCAACCTCGGCCTGCGCTGGCTGCAGTCGTTCGGTCGCCGCAGCCGCGCCGAACGCGAATTCGAGAACCTGCACGCCGTGGCGCGCGCCGGCGTCGGTTGCACACCCGCGCGCGGCTGGTTCGAGCGCCGGCGCTGCGGCTGCGTCGACGAGTCCACGCTCGTCACGTCGTTCGTGCCCGCGACCAGCACGCTCAAGCAAGTGCTGGCCGGCCTGCCGCGCAGCACACACACGCGGGCGCAGCTCGCAGCCGCGATGGGCCACCTCGTGGCGCAACTGCACCGCGGCGGCTTCCTTTGGGGCACGCCGATGCCGCGCAACGTGCTCGTCGTCGGCGACCCGGCCCGGGGCCAGCTTGCCGTCTGCGACACGCCGGCCGGCATCCAGCTCGGCCGCCCGCTGCACGGCAGCCGCTTGGCACTGATCGACCTGTTCCTCGCCGCGTTCTCGCCGAGCCGCCGCGTCGACTTCTCGGCCACGGAGCGCCTGCGCTGGTTGCGCGCCTACTGCGACGGCGACCCGGCGACGATCCGCCGGCTCTGGCGGCAGCTCACGCGCCGCGGCGTTTTTCTCAACGAAGCGAGCCGCGCCTTCGCGATGTCGTGGCACAACTATATCCTTCGGCCGATGCGATCCCGCCACAGGCCCGAGCCCCCCACCGCGACATGACCGACGTGCACGCACCGATGCAGCCGAGCAAGCTGCAGAACTACAACAGCGCGCGTGGCGCGGAAGCCTACAAGGCCGACTACCGGAACAAGCTGCACCGCAAGTGGTCCGACGGGCGCGAACGCGCGCTGCTGCACCGCTACTTCGCGAAGATCGGCGACGTCGATTCGATCCTCGACCTGCCGTGCGGCCACGGGCGGCTCGCGGACTTGTTCAAGCGCCACTGCCAGCAACTCATCGAGGCGGACTGGTCGCTGACGATGGTGTCGCTGAACCGGCGCGACCACGGCACCGAGCAGCGCGCGTATCTGCGCGCCTCGGCGCTCGAGATCCCGCTGCCGGACCGGAGCGTGGACGTGGCCGTCAGCTTCCGCCTGTCGCACCACCTCGAGACGCAAGAGCTGCGCGAGCGCCATCTGCGCGAGCTGTTCCGCATCGCGAAGAAGACCGTCATCGTCACGTGGTTCTCGGCGACCTCGTTGAAGAACCTGCTGCGCCAGGTCCGCGTCGTGATCGCCGGCAAGAGGCCGAAGAACGTGCTGCGCAACGACCGCGTGCGAGCCATCGCGAGCGAGTGCGGCTACGCGCAACAGGAGGCTCGGCCGCTGTTCCGCATCGGCTCCGGACACATGCTCGGCATGTTCACACGCAAATGAACGGCAACGAAAGGACCCCACCGCCATTCGTGCAGCAGCGTCTGATCTGCCTCGCGCTGCTGCTGGGCATGGTCAGTTATGCGACGGTCGTCGCCGTGATGCTCTTTCAGAACGGCAACCAGGGCATCGCCTCCGAGTACATCGGCTGGCTCGACTTCGTGGTGCCGAGCGTCGGCGCAGCTTGCGCCGTACTCGCGGTCCTGGCCAAGCGGTTCCTGTCTGCATCCGCCGCGGAGCAGTTCGGAGTCGCGCGCGGCAACGCGATGTTCCGCGCCAACTTCATCCCGATCGCGATCGCCGAAGCCGGGTGCCTGTTCGGCCTCACGGCGTGGTTGCTGAACGCGAACGCGATCCCGCACCTCGTCACGGCGCTCGTGCTGCTCTCGATCTCGATCTGGCTCATGCCGATGCGCGATCCCGACGCGCAGCTGTAGTGCGGCGCGGGTGATTGCGCGGGCTGCGAGCGAATCCACGCGCAGGTGGTCCGGATCAGTCGATGACGCTACGAGCACCGAACCGAGCACGGCGACGATGCCTTTGCGACCTGACCGCCCGACCGCGCCCCTCCTGTCCATCGACCTCAGTCATCGGACGCGAGTCGGTCCACGCTGTACCGACACTCGCAGCCCGCGCCGTCCGCCTCTCGGGATGCCACGGGCAGCCGGATCATGCGCCGAACACGGTGCCCTGAGCCAGACAGTCCGCGAGCTGCGCTTGCAACCGCAGCATCGATTCGCGATCCGGCTCGGTGCCGACGGCGCGCAGCATGCGACGAGCGAGCGGACCGTGTTCGAGCAGCGCGTGCAGCGGCGGCTCGAGCAACGGGTCGAGCCCCGCGATGTCCGGCAGCACGCGATCGGCGAGGATCCGCCAGCATTCGTGCGCCGTGCTTGGTTCGGGCGGCAACCCCAACGCAGCCCGCAGCCCCGCGTGTGCGACGACCGCCTGCTCGCCGTCCTTCGCGGTGCGCCACAACACCGCGGCCAGCTCCTCGGTCGGCAACGCCGCGAGCGCCTCGAGATCGCGCCAGCGCTCCGCGCACAGCTCGCGCAGCACCGCCACGACGAGCGCACAGATCGCGAGATCGGCCGGCGGACACTCCTGGACGTCGAGCACGCGGATCTCGAGCGAGTCGCGGAAGAACTTCGCGACGACGCCGCGCGAGTTGAGCCACTCTTCCTTCAGCAGCCGGTCCGGATCGAACGGCGCGATGTGCTGCCACATCGGTTCGAGGATCTCGGCGAAGTACTGCTCGCGGGTCGTCACGGGCTCGGGCACGACGTGACCCGTGACGAACGGCACACGCGCCTGGTTGTGACGGTAGACGTGGAGCCGCCAATCGAGCCAACCCGTGAACCGGCCTTCGCAGAACGGCGAGCTCGCGGCGAGCGCCGGCAGCAGCGGCAACAGCGTCCGGATCGCGAGGTGCAGGCGGCCGAACTCGTCGTCGTTCGCGAACGGCAGGTTCAAGTGACAGCTCTGCAGGTTCGACCAGCCGTGGCCACTGCAGTCGAAGATCCGGTCGTAGGCGGAGTAGACGTCGGCGTAGTCGTGCGGCCAACGGCGGAACTCGTGGCGAGGATCCATCGTCGGATGCATGCCACCGGGCATCAGCCTCGCCCCCATCGGCGACAACGCGCGCTCGATGCGCTGCAGCGAGGTCTGGAACGCGCGCGCGAGCCCCCCCAACGACGCGGCCGGCCCGTTCGTCTTCGTCTCGAGCACGTGCAACGCGAGCTCGTTCGACCACGCGATCGGGCCGTCCTCGAAGGAGCCCTCATACGTGCCCGAGAATCGTCTGATCAGCTCGTCGACGATCGGCCGCACCGCGAGCGAGCTCCGGTCGACGACCATGTGCTCGAGCTCCACGCCGTAGCCGTCGAACAACCCGAGCGTCACGCCGACCCCCAGCCGCGATGCCGCGCGGTCACGCGCGCGAAGAACGTCCGCATCACGCGCAGGTAGAGGTCGTCGCCGAGCACCGCGTCCTCGAAGCCCGCGTCGATGTTCGGGTTGTCGTTGACCTCGATCATGTAGACCTTGCCGCCGACCTCCTTGAGGTCGACGCCGTAGAGACCCTTGCCGACGTGGTTCGCGGCCTGCATGGCCGTCTTGACGACGCGCGTCGGCGCCATCTCGACGGGCAGCGTCTCGGCGCGCCCGACGTCCTCCTTCTTGCCGCCCGCGTCGCGCTTGAGGATCTGCCAGTGGCCGTCGGCCATGAAGTAGCGGCACGCGAACAGCGGCTGCCCGTCGAGCACGCCGATGCGCCAGTCGAAGTCGGTCGGCACGAACCCCTGCGCGATCACGAGGTCGGACTTCTCGAGCATCGCCTCGACCTGCTCCGACAGCTCCTTCGCCGTGTTCACGCGCCGCACACCGGCCGAGAACGAGCTGTCCGGCTCCTTGAGCACGCAGGGCAGGCCGAGGCGCGCCACGAGGTCGTCGACGTTGCCGCGGTGCACGATCATCGTTTTCGGCACGAGGATGTCCTGCTGGTCGGCCATCTCGGCCAGGAACACCTTGTTCGAGCAGCGCAGGATCGACGCCGGATCGTCGATCACGACGAGCCCGAGCGCCTCGGCGCGGCACGCGAAGCGGAACGAGTAGTGATTGACTCCCGTCGTCTCGCGGATGAACAGCGCGTCGAACTCGCCGAGGCGCGAGTAGTCCTCCTGGTGGATGAGCTCGACGTTGAAGCCGACGCTCTCGCCGGCCTTCCCGAACTTCTGCAGCGCGCGCTTGTTCGACGGCGGCTCGGTCGCGTCCGGAGCCACGAGGATCGCGAGGTCGTAGGGACGCTGCGCGCGCTTCTGCGGTCGCACATGGGAGGCGCGCTGCAGGAAGTCCGTCGTGGCCTCCTGCGCGAAGGGCCCATGGCCCTCCGGGATGTCGTCGAGCGCCATCGGCTTCATGCTCTCGAGCCGCCAACGGCCCGACTTCCCGCTCTTCGTGAAGTTCGCCTGCAGGTAGGGGCTCGGGAACATGCGGAACAGAGCACTCGCGAGCCGCTCGTGCCGCTGCGCCATGTTGCGGCCGAAGTAGACGCTGAGCACGAACTCCTCGCTCTGCACCTTGGCGAGCGAGTCGTCGATGATCTCCTGCAAGTCGCTGCCGGCGATCGCCGCGATCGCGCGGTCCTTCATGTTCTGGATCGTCCCGATGCTCGGCATCGGATTGTGGCCGCGCGCATCGGCCAGCAGCGACACGTAGTAGCCGATCTTCTGATAGCCGAGCGAGCGGCACAGGTTGATGAGCCGGACCTTGTCGAGCGTCGTGTAGGACGGATGCGTCAGATACTTGCGGGCGGCGACGACATCGACGCCGTCCTGCGAGAAGGACCACTCCTTGGGGTCGTTGACGACGACTAGGTTGCGCATGTCTTCAGGTCCCGGCGGGCGGGGCCGGATCGCGGCGCGTTCGAAGGTCTACGGCCCGGTCGCGGTGCTGCATGGGGAGGGGCTTTGTATCCGCGCCGCCGCCGGAATCGAGGTGGGGCAAGGGGGTAGCCCCGCGAATCACGGGTGGCGCAACCGCGCGAGCAGCCGCGCCAGTGCTTCCGAGTAGGGTGCCGGCGCGTGCGCGAACACCTCGCCATGGCGCGCTCCGGCCTCGATCCACAGTTCCTTCATGCCATCCGGCATCGGCAAGCGCGCGAACAGCTGCTCGACCGTCGCAGGCGGCGCGCGGTCGTCCTTGCCGGCCCCGACGACCAGCATCGGCAGATCGTGCGGCAGGTTCGCGAGCACCTCGCCAGGCGAGACGTCCTTCACGTCGAAACCCGACCAGGCACCGAGTGCCGCGAGCACCAGCGAACGCCAGGGCTCGACCATCGCGAACCAGCTGCGGCCGTCCCCGCCGCGGTTGAACGACAACATGCGATGCGCGGCCGCGTGCAGATCGTCGATCGGCGAGTCGAGCACGACGCCGGCGATGCGCTGCAGCCGCGGCAACGCGAGACTCACGGCGGCGGTGCCGAGGCTGATGCCGTAGAGCACGACCGGCGTGTCGGCCCTCCCCTCTTGAGCCCGCAAGAACCCGACCGCGGCGACGACGTCGTCGCTCTCGTGCAGGCCGCCCGTGAACGGCGCGCGGCTGCTGCCGCCGTGGTTGCGCAGCTCGAGCAACCAGCACTCGCAGCCCTGCTGGCGCAGCATCGCGGCGACCGGCTCGAGCTCCATCGCGCCGCGGAACAGTCCGTGCACGAGCACGACGGCGGCCACGGGCGGCTCGCGGAGAGGCTCGATGCGGAACGCGCGCAGCACGACTCCCTGCGAGCTCGGGATCGTGCGCGCACGCGCGCGCGCGGCTGCGAGGATCTCGGCGCCGACCGCGGGGCCTTCCTTCGTTTCGCGTTTCAGCGAGTCGCGACTCTGCAGCAGCAGCTTGCCGTCGGCACCGAGCCGCGGTCCGTCGTAGCGACTCTCGTCAGGGCGCGTCCTGACGAAAACACGCGAGCTGAGCAGGCCGAGCGCGAGCGGGAACGTGACCACGAGATGCAGCACGAACAGGCCTGCATGCAACCACAGGCTGATGCGCCAGAAGCGGCGCTGGGGCCGCTTCCACAGCAGGAGACCGAGCGACACGAGGCAGACCGGCAACAGCGTTGCCAGCGTGAAGGCGAGCGCCGCCGCGCACGGGAAGATCACACGTCCTCCCGGAACGGCGACGGTCCCGCCGGCAACAGGCCGAGCGCGCTGCCGCGCCCGAGCATCGTCTCGATCGCGAGCCGGCCGCGTGCGCCGAGGTCCACGGTGAAGTCGTTCACGTAGAGCGCGATGTGCCGGTCGCAGACTTCGTCGCTCATCTCCTGCGCATGCGCGCGCACGAATGCGCGCGGCCGATGCGGTTCCTCGAGCGCCAGCACGACCGATGCGCGCAGCGTGCTCTCGATCGCATGGAATGCCGCCTCGTCGAGGTCGCGGCTCGCCGCGATGACGCCGAGCGGCAGCGGCCCGCCGGTCTCGCGCTCCCAGAGCACGCCGAGGTCCGCGAGCTCGCGCAGTCCGTGCGCGGCGTAGGTGAAACGACCTTCGTGGATCACGAGCCCCGCATCGCATGCTCCGGCCGCGACGGCGGGCATGACCTGATCGAAGCGCATCGCGACACACTCGCGAGGCTTCGGGCCGAAGCTCGTCAGCAGCAGGAACGCCGTCGTGTGCCGGCCCGGGATCGCGACCTTCGCGGCGGCGATGTCGTCGAGCGACCGCAGCGGCGAGTCGGCGCGGCAGACGACGAGCGGCCCACAACCGGACCCGAGGGCCGCCCCGCTGCGCAGTACCGCATATTGGTCGGCGACGCGCGCGAGCGCCGGCACGCTGAGCTTCGTCACGGGCAACGCGTCGCGACGCAGCACAGCGCGTTCGTTGAGCGCCTCGATGTCGAAGAGCGCCGGCACGAGGGCGAAGCCGGGGCTCGACACGGCCGCATGGCAGGCACCCCAGAACGCGAAGGTGTCATTGGGGCACGGCGAGAAGCCGAACGGGATCTGACGTACCGGGCTCAACCAACGTGAGCCTACCGGGTCGCGCCCGACGCACTACTGGGGAGCCGCGCGAACGATCCGGGACTCAGCGTCGCAAACGGTTCCAGAGGGTCTGCCGCACGCTCCGCGAGCGGCGAGGAACCTACTGCAGCGTCAAGCGGTCGACGTTCGACTGCGCGACGATGTTGCCACTCGCGTCGAACAGCATCATGACCCCGTCGATCGGGATGCCCGCCAGGAAGCTGATGATGCCCGGATCGGGGAACACGAAGTTCGCGTACGGGAAGAGACCGGGATTGGAGTTGTCGAAGTGGAACGCGCTGCCCGGCGCCAGCGGCATGCCCCACAGCATGACCGTCAGGAAGTCGTCCTCGATGCCGAAGAACCGGCCGAAGCCGCGCCCACCGGCCGTCGAGAACGAAAGCGCCGTGAAGCCCTCGGTCCAGCCGGTGGCCGGCACGTTCCCGGCAGCGATCGTGAGGTTGCCGGGGCCGGTCGAGCTCAGATCGAGCGTCATGCCCGTGTCGTCCTGGTAACCACCGCCGAGCGGGTGCACGACCAGCGAGTAGTCGAGGTCGAGCTGCGGCGTCTCGACCTTGCCGTCCTGCACGATCGAGGTCGCTTCGACGGTCACGAGGTAGATGCCGGGCTGCGGGTTGGCGAGATAGACACACTCGATGTTGTCGCGGTCGTTCGGCACGCCGCCGGGCGTCGAGGAATTGCCAACAGCGAGGCCGTTGTTGCCCCACCAGAACGTGCCGTCCGAGAGGCGCGTGACCTTGAGGTTCGCGTTGTTGATCAGCTGGATCGAGGCGAGCGCAACCGCCGCCGGGTCCGCGTAGACCATCGTCGCGCGGAACTCGGGTGTGCCCGGCGCGACCCAGACCAGGTAGGTTCGCGACTGGCCCAGCTGCAGCGTGTCGTACTCGTCGACGACGAGGATCTTCTTGCGGTTGTCGTAGAGGCGGCTCAGCGACGGGAAGCCCCAACCCTGGTGCGTGCGCGTCAGGTTGTGCGTGGCGCCCGAGAATGCGTATTGGGCGGCCGTGTTGCAGAGCAGCGCCTTGCTCGTCGTCATGTGCGGCTTGTTCGCGAAGCGGTTCGCGGCCGTCGCCGGCTGCGGCAGCGGATTGCCGAACAGGCCGTCCGTGAACATCTGTTGGATCAGGCCCACGTGACCCGCGATGATCGGCGTCGCCGACGAGGTGCCGCTGAAGGCCGAGTAGTAGTCGCCGGTCGAGTAGCCGGACGTCCCCGTGCGGTCCGACGTCAGCACGTTGTCGTAGTAGGCACAGGCGTCGGGCTTCAGGCGTCCGTCCGAGGCAGGGCCGGTCGAGGCGCTGGTCCAGACGTCATCGAGCGGGTTCGCGTTGTTGCCGTGCGAGAGGCCGCCGCCCGAGATGATGTTCTTGGCCCAGGCTTCGGGCCGGCTCGAAGTCGTGCCGAGGTTGCTCTGGCTCTGGCAACGCGTCAGGTCACTGTCGAACAGCGCGTCGTCCATTGCAGACGAAATCGACGTGTAGCTCGGCGTCTGCGCCGAGCCCCAACTCGCCGTGGCAACCATGGTCTTCCACGACAGCGCCGGGTTCACGCTGCCCTGGATCTGGGTGTAGTGGTTGGCAGCCGACGTGTAGCCACCTTCGATGATCGTGCACTGCGGCATCATGCCGCGCGCCGCGAAGTTGTTGGCGCCGGCACCGGCGACGATGCCCGCGGTGCAGTGACCGTGGCTGTCCACGCCGATGCCGCGCACGAGGAACCGGCCCGCGAAGTCGGGGTGGGTCTCCTGGAAGAACTCGGTGATCTCGGCGCGCACGCCCTGACCCAGGTAGTTCCCCGCGGCCTCGATCGCATTGGCGCCACCCTGGATGCGCGCATTGTCCATGTCGTTGCCGACCTCCGTCGTCGGATCGGCCCACACCACGCTGTCGAGCGACAAGACGTCCAGCAACTGTTTCGGCGTCAGCGAAGCGCGGATCATGATCGAGCCTTCGCTCAGGTCCGTGACCTGGCCGCCGATCTCACCGATCTTGCCGGCCAACGCGAGGCGGTCGGCCTTCGATGCGAGCACGAGGTTGCACTCGCGCGCATTGCCGCGACCCGTCGCGAAGCCGCGCAGCTCGGCATCGAGCTTGAAGCCGTTCTGCAGCGGGCCGACCCAGCGCACGCAGCCCAGTTGGCGCAGGTTCGCCGCGATCTGGCCGTCGCAGCGCACGCCGAGCAGGTTCGCCGGCAGGTAGAACAGGATCTGCGCGCCCGCCAACGTGACCGCAGTGCGATACTCCTCGAGAACCTGGGTCTCGAACTGCACGAGGAAGAGGCGCGTGCCAGGAGGCGCGTCCATCGGGCCGGGCAGCTGCAGCGGCGCCATGGCCGGATCGAACCTCGCCAACACGTGGTGCACGCGGTCGTCGGCGTCGAGCAGCGGCTGCCAGCTGGCGCCGCCATCGCGGCTGCGAGCCACGTGGGTGACTCCGCCGTCGACCCACCGGCGCACCGTCACATCGCCGGTCTGGAAGCGATGTTCATTCGGATGGACCTTGTTCGCGTTGGCGGCGGCCTGGCCAGCTTGCGCCTGGACCGCCGACACCATGGACAGAGTGGTGGCGCAGAGAAAAGCTGTTCGCAGTAGCATGGGAGCCTGCATGGGTGACGGGGAGCGGACCCGTCTCCGGAAAGGACAGGGGAAGGCTCGAAGGAGTATGGAGCGCTGCCCGCTGGCCGGCAACTCCCGCGGCGCCCGCGTCTGCACTCGTTGCTGCGACGTCGGCGAAGGCGCGACGTCATGCGAGGTTCGCGTACGAGGCGGCAAGGCTCAGATCCGGACTCCGCATTGGACGCCTGCGCGACAAATGCTTTTGATCGTATTCGCGGGAGCCGGGCCGATTCCGGTGTTCCGCTGGCTATACCTCCTCGCCGCGATGCGACTCTCGATCACACGCCCCGACGACTGGCACCTGCATCTGCGCGATGGCCAAGCGCTCGCCGCCGTCTTGCCCGACACGGCACGCACCTTCGCGCGGGCCATCGTGATGCCGAACCTCGCGCCTCCCGTGACGACCGTCGCGGCCGCTCGCGACTACCGGCAGCGCATCCTCGCCGCGCTGCCGAAGGGTTTGCGGTTCCAGCCGTTGATGACGCTCTATCTGACGGACCGCACCCCGGCCGCCGAGATCGCGGCCGCCAAGGCGAGCGGCTTCGTGGTCGGCGTGAAGTACTACCCGGCCGGTGCCACGACCAACTCCGAGACGGGCGTCACGAACTGGCAAGCTACGCGCCAAGCCCTGGCCGCGATGGAACAGCACGGCGTGCCTCTGCTCGTACACGGCGAAGTCACCGATGCGGACGTCGACGTGTTCGACCGCGAACGGGTCTTCCTCGAGCGGCACCTGATCCCGCTGCACCGCGAGTTCCCGGCGCTGCGCATCGTGCTCGAGCACGTGACGACGGCCGAGGCGGTCGCCTGGGTCGAGCAGGCGGGCGCGCGCGTGGGCGCGACGATCACGGCCCACCACCTGCTCTGGAACCGCAATGCGGTCTTTCAGGGCGGCATCCGGCCGCATGCGTATTGCCTGCCCGTGTTGAAGCGCGAACGCCATCGCGAGGCGCTCGTGAAGGCGGCCGTGACGGGATCGCGCTTCTTCCTCGGCACCGACAGCGCGCCGCACGCGCGCAACAAGAAGGAGGCCGCTTGCGGCTGCGCGGGCATCTACACGGCGCACGCAGCGATCGAGCTCTACGCCGAGGCCTTCGAACGAGCGGGCGCGTTGGAGCGTCTCGAGGCGTTCGCGAGCCAGCGTGGTCCGGACTTCTACGGGCTGCCGCGAAACCAGGAGCGCATCACGCTCGTCCGCGAGGCGTGGACGGTGCCGGCCGAGCTGCCGTTCGGCGACGAACGGCTCGTGCCGATGCGCGCCGGCGAGTCGATGCCGTGGCAGCTCGCCGCCGGTTCCGGCTGAGCCCCTTCACTTGCCCGCGCCGCGGGCTGCGCGTGAACGCACGCGAGCAACCCACCGGCGCGCTGGCCAGCATCCAGCTCGACACCGTGCAGAAGCCGCGGAAGTCGCTCGCCAGGCGCCGGCAGCGCGTGCTGCACGTCGCCCACGCGCGCGAGCACGCGCAGACGGTGCAGTGGGGCGGCACTGGCGGCCAGTGCTACTCACCGAGTCTCGCCGCGATCACCCGCGCGGACATCCGGCGCATCGGCCGTGCCGCCAGGTCATCACCGGTGAGGCCCGTTGCGAAGTGTACTCATCGGGCGCGAAGGAGCCTGGTCGTGTCGTTCTGCCGCTCGCGGCGCGCACCGATCCGGGCCGGACCCGTCTGGAGCGGATCGCCGCCGACCGCGCTCGTCAGCGCTTGCCGTCCTGGCTCGGGACGACGCGCTCGACGTCGAGCAGCAGCCGCAACCCCGGCGCGACGAACGCGAAGAAGCGACCGCTGGGATCGAAGCCGTGCACGATCGCATCGCTGTCGCCGTGGCCAGTGCCGAGCATCAGCCACTGCCCATGGCGTTCGAGCAACAGCACGCCGCCGGCGAAGAACCTGGCCTTGCCGTCCAGACTCTGCGTATGGCCGCCGCCCTTCTGCACACCCGTCGGCATGAGAAGTGGTGGATCGCTGCCGCGCCAGCGCTCGCGCGGCGATGCGCTCGCCGCCAACGGCGCGAGTTCTCGCCGTTCCCACGTGCCGTCGCCGACTCGCCGATGCTCGAAGTCGCGCCAGCTGTCTTTCGCGAACGTCGCGCCGTGATGAACGACGACGCGATCGCGGTCGGCCCCGGCAACGAGGAACGCGACCGGCGGATACACGTAGACCGGCATCGCTGCGGAACCGTCGCCGAGCTTGCCGGTGATCGGCTCGGCTGCGCACACGGTCTCCATGACCGGGCGAGCGAGGTCGGAACCGAATTCCCAGCGCTGCACTTCGCTGCCGCACGAGCCGACGAAACACGTTCGGCGCTCGCTCATCTCGATCGCAGCAACGGGAAGCGCCGTCTTGATCGTCGCCGCCGGCTGCAACTCGGCCCCGTCGCCGGCGATGGCGAACACTTCGACCGCAGCGCCGCGGCCGACGAGCAACGTCGAGTCGTCGAGGAACACGAGACCACCCACCATGCCATCCGCACCGAGGAGACGCCGCGTGCTCGTCGGATCCACCGCATGCAGATCGCGCAGCTCGACGACGCCGCGGGCGCCCGGCATCGCGACCCAGCGGCCGTCCGGCGAGAATGCGAGGGCTACGCCTTCGTCGACGGCACCGGTCGTGCACACGACGCCGTGGCGCTGCCAATCGCTCTGCGGCCCACGCGCGGTCGCCAGCAGCTGCAAGCGTACCTGCCGGCTCGGATCGGTCGCCTGTTGCGCGCGCAGCAAGGCGATGCCGGCGACCGCCCCGGTCGGCCCGTGCGGCTCCACCACCGTCGCCGACAGCCGCACGAACAACGAGTCGTTGAGCCGCAGGTCGAACGGCAGCTCGTGCGCGTTCGGCAGCGCCGCCAGCGCACCCGCGAGCGTCGCGGTTTTGCCCTGGTCGAACGCTGGCTCGAGCAGCAGGTCGCGCCGGAACAGCAACCGCAGGTCGAACGGCACCGCCGCCGCTTCGGCGAGCAGCTTCTTCAGGACCGGATCGCCCTGCAGCAGCTT
>Ga0111539_10000805_pt1 | contig 40752 bp, 25 predicted proteins | sample RhiMethybrSRZTD1_FD_79667 | JGI IMG/M metagenome (GOLD analysis project Ga0111539, IMG submission 79667) | Populus rhizosphere microbial communities from Tennessee, USA - Rhizosphere MetaG P. TD hybrid SRZTD1 (version 2) (version 2) | ecosystem: Host-associated > Plants > Roots > Rhizosphere >... | reverse complement strand
GCGAACTGTGTACCGCAGCCTGACCGGCTCTTTGGGGCGGGCATCGAATGTACGTCTACCGAATGACGAACCGACGAAGCAAAGCTTCCGCGCGCCGTTGCCCAGCTCAACCTTAGCGGCATCGAGCGTCCCGTTTTTTAGGCTTGGCTTTCGAAGCAAACTGATGCGCTGCACGATGCGAAAGGTTCGCGATCCGAAAGGCGTACATTCGGTACCCGCCCACAGGAGCCGGCAAGCCGCGCGTCGAAGTTAGTGCACCGCAGGGGCGTAAGATTCCTCGGGGCTTCACTGAAGCCCCGATACCACAAGTAAAGATTTGTTTGAGCCCCGAGGAGCGCCATGAGACGCGCCCGGCTTGTCGGCTCGGATGGCGGCCATCGAACTAAGGCGAGGCTTCGCAATCCCAATCGACCGGCAGAGCATCGGGAGGCAGGAGGAGAAGAGGTGCGCCGGCGCTGCGAACCATCTGCTCGAGAAAGCGGAAGGAGTAATCGGGCAAAGGCGCAGCAGAGGCGGGGCTCGGTGATCCGCCGAGGCCCAGCTTCGTCAAATAGGAGAATTCGTTCGGAAAGCTGAAGCGCTTGCGCTTGGGATATTCTTCGAACTCGACCTCATCGCCGGGAGAGATGCCGATGCGCTTTTTCGCATCGCGAATGGCATCCTCCAAACCGCCGATCTCATCGCACAGCCCGTTCGCAATCGCGTCCTCGCCGAGCCACACTCTGCCCTGCGCAATCGCTTCGATGTCTTCTTCGCTCTGCTTGCGCGCCGTGGCCACGCGATCGACGAACTCATCATAGACTTCCAGCAGCGTCTCCTTCGCGCGCTCCTTCTCCTGATCGTTCCTCGGCCGCAGCGGCAGACGCAGTCCGATGAACGGGAATCGAATGCCCGCGTAGAGATCCGCATGCGATCCGCGCTGCACGCCATCCGCCGTCATGCCCGATTTCGAGCTGAAGCCCGCATCCCAGATCCATCCGTCGATCACCCCGATGGAGCCGGTCAAGGTAAACGGAGTCGTGTAGATGCGGTCCGATTCGAGGCTGATGAAATAGCCTCCCGACGCGGCCAGATCTCCGTGCGTCACGATGACCGGCTTGCCGCTGCGACGGCAGGCGGCCATTCCGTCGAAGATCAAGTCCGAGGCAAGTGCATCGCCTCCCGGCGAGTCGACGCGTAGCACGATCGCGCGCACGTCGCGCCGCTTGGCCAGCTCTCGCAGATGGTCGGAGAGATCGCGAGCATGCATTCCCGCATCGAGCTCAACTTCGCCCGTGGCATACACGACCACGACGCGGGGAGGCTTCCCCCATCTCTCCTCGTTCGCCCAACGCGGCCGCCGGTGCGCGTCTTCCTCGACGAGCGTATGCCCGCTGGCCTTCAAAGAATCTTGGAGATCGGGCCACCGGGTGATCTCGTCCACGAAGCCCCGCTCCATCGCTTGCGCGGAAGTGAGGTTCGCTTCCTCTTCGACGGCTTCGTCGAAATCGGCCGGTGTCATCGACCGCTCGCTCGTAATCTCGTCGCGAATCGTCTCGTACAAGACATCGACGTAGCGTCCGTATTGCTCGCGATCCGGTTCGGACATCTTCTCCTTGGAGAACATTTCGAATGCGGACTTGTAGCGAAGCTCGCGAACCTCTTCGAATCCCAAGCCGAGCTTGTCGAGCAGACCGTGGAAGTACGTGCGCTGCAGCGCAATTCCCGGAATGGCAATACTTCCGGCACGATCCATCGTCACATGATCCGCGGCCGAGGCCAGCGTGTAGAGCGAGAGCTTGGCGCGATCCAAGTGCACGGTCACTTCGCGTCCGGATTGGCGCAGGCTCAGAATGCGCTGGCGCAGCTCCCAAGCGATCGACGGCGGGCACTTCGCTCCGGCGAGATTGAAGGCGACTCCGGCGACGGCCGGGTCCTTTTCGATCTCGTCGAGCCGGGCCAACAAATCGATCCAAGGAACGTGATCGTCGTCGAACCACAAGTCGCGCTGATAGGAAACGAACTTGTTTTCGAGATCGATCAGTACGATTCGATTCGGGTCCTTCTTCCACAAAGCCGGCAGAGGTTGGACCGGCGGGCTCCACCGAAACACCATGGTCGTCGAGCCGAGATCGCCATCGTCATCGAGCTGGGGAAGCGCCTGAGCGCCGAGCTGCCCGGCGAATACGCCGGCCTGCAGAACGTAAGAAACACCGTCCCCTTCTTCATCGATGACGCGCGCACCCAAATGCAATCCGGGAATGGGCCGGATCATGACACCGCCGGAAAGAACTCCATCATTCGGACGATCGCTGGATTTCAGCGAGTAATCGCCGAACAGGAGAAGACGCGAGCGGCCGAACGGGCGCACACCGACGTCGGCGATCCCTTCTCGTCTCCCCGACTCGGTCGAAAGGAACCCCGAGAGACCGAAGGAAAACATCTCGCTGGGCCTTTCGATGGCTCCCAGCACCACACCCGATTCGCGCTTCAATTCCCCGTCGTCGCCGCCTGCCCAGCGCCATGCGGCGCCGAAGCGACCGGCGCGATTCCCGCCCGCGAATCCGATCTGAGACTCCTGCACGCGAAGCCTTCCGGTGGGAGTCGGCACGGTGAAGCGCTGCACGGCAAGTCCCATTGAGCTGCCCAACGAGAGGCCGGCGTTGTCGAGCGTGTGCTCTTGGACTGTGTTGTCATTCCACCAAAAAGCGAAATCCGAAGCACCGCTCAATCCCCAGGAGGCGGGATTCACGAACGCACCAAGGGCTCCGTCGGTGGTGGACGGCCCGCCCATGAGAAGGTCGCGGCGTCCGAAGTCTTCGAGGGGGGAGCGCGAATCCGCGGCGCGCAGCGGACTCGCCACCAAGAGTACGGGAATCATCGCGATCCAAATCCGGCGCCGGCGCATGAGGCGAGCGTGATCGCATGCCTGGATCCGCTTGTCAACCGATTGCAGCAGCCGGTGAATCCATCTAGAATTGTTGAGCCCCAGTATCGGTGTAGGAATCTCTCTCGAAGTAACGGGCCGTCGTTGGTCTTCCCTCTGCATCCATCTCCAAGGGAGCTGTGCATGAAGCGCGGAGCTCCGCGGGCACATTCGCGGACGCACGTTTTGTTCTATTTGGGTCTCTTTGGGATCTTTTCGAGCCCTTCCGCCTTCGCGCAGAGCTATCCGCCCGGATTCAACGACGAGCTCATCGTGGGATCGCTGAATGTGCCGACGGCCTTCACGTTCGATCCCGACGGGCGGATGTACATCGCCGAGCAATCCGGAGCGATTCGCATTTTCGAAGATGACGCGCTTCTCCCCGATCCGGCGATCACGATTCCCGTGGAAGCCTTCGATGAGCAAGGACTTTTGGGTCTGGCTCTGCATCCGGACTTCCCCGCACCGCCTTATCTTTACGTCTTCTATACGCCCTTCACCGGGAACCAGACGGGGAACACGAACCGGGTCTCTCGCTTTACGGTGGGCGCGACGACGATCGATCCGGCGAGCGAGGTCGTCCTGCTCCCCAACATCCCGGCAGGGCTTGGATTTCACTTGGGCGGCTGCGTCCGCTTCGGCGGCGACGGGAACTTGTACATTTCAACCGGCGACACCGGCTGGAGCACTCCCTATCCGCAGGATCTCTCGCTTCTGCAGGGAAAGATTCTGCGCATCCGGCCCGACGGCACGATTCCGCCGAACAATCCGTTCGTGGGAGTTCCGGGTGCCCGTCCGGAAATCTATCAATGGGGATTACGCAACCCGTTTCGATTCTCGTTTCAACCGGGAAGCTCGACGCCCTTCATCGGCGACGTCGGGTTCGAGAGTTGGGAAGAGATCGACAAGGGAGTGCCCGGCGCAAATTTCGGCTGGCCGATTTGCGAAGGAAGCTGCATTCCGCCGAATCCGAACTTCGTGAATCCGATCTACCAATACAGCCATGCGCTCGGATCGGCGGCCATCGTGGGAAATCTGTTCTACGAGGGAAGTCATTTCCCCGCGCAGTACGCCGGCAATTACTTCTTCTTCGATCATTCGCGCGGGCACTTGGGGCGCATGATTCTGGATGCGAACAATCAAGTGGTGAGCGTCACCATGCCGTTCTTGGAGACGGCATCTTCGGGGTGGCTCTCCGGTCCGGTCGATTTGGTGCTAGGACCGGAGGGTGCTCTTTACTATTGCACGTACTTTCCCGGTGAGATTCGCCGCATCTTTTACACCGGCTCGGGCAATCGCAATCCGACGGCGATTGCCGCGGCGAATCCGCAAGCCGGATATCCGCCGCTCTTCGTGCAGTTCTCGAGCGCCGGAACGTACGACGTGGACGGCAATCCTTTGACCTACGATTGGAACTTCGGGGACGGCAGCCCGCACTCGACTTCTCCGAATCCCACGCACACTTACAATGCGAACGGCGTGTATCCGACGACGCTCAAGGTAAGTGACGGGCTGGGTGGTGTAGACACTTCTCTTCCGGTGACGATCACGGTGGGAAACCTGCCGCCGGCGCTCACGATTCTTTCCCCCACTGCGGGCTCGAAGTTCGATGTCGACGTCCCCGTGTCGTTCTCGGGGTCGGGCACCGATCTCGAGGAAGGACCGCTCGACGCTTCCGACCTGCACTGGCGCGTCCACCTGCATCACTTGAATCACATTCACCCGGTGATTCTGGATTACGTCGGCAACGCGGGAAGCTTCATGCCAAGCAGCCACGGAGAAGATCTGGCCGACATTTTCTATCGGATCACGTTGTGGGCCGAAGATTCCGCCGGGCTTCGCAACGAAGTGTTCGTGGATGTGCTCCCCGATCTGGCCTCCAACATCGTAACGCGCACCTACACCGTGAACGCCAACGACCGCGATGCGCTCTCCGTGCTCTCCGACGTGCGCATTTCCGGGTACAACGCGCTGAACGAGCCCTATGATTTCGTCGGCGCGGATGCCGATCAAGAATCGGCGGCGATGGAGTTCGCGATCGATCTACCGCCCGGCTCCATCGTCGAGGACGCGAATCTCCTGGTGGTGGCGGGGCCCGCGCAGAATGCCAGTTCCACCGGCGCTCTCAAGATTCAGTTGTACAACGTCGACGATGCGCTTCCTTTCCAGGACGGTCCGCACGGCGATCTCGTGAACCATCATCCGACGCATCCGTTCTTCGTGAGTTGGACGGCGGGCGCCCCGTGGATTCCGGGGGAGACTTACGAATCGGCCGACATTGCGTTCTTGGTTCAGCTCTGGCTCAACCGTCCGGGATATACTCCCGGAAAACATTTGGGGATCGTGGTGAGCGAGGGATCGATTCAAGCCGGACGCTACTATGGATGGGCAGACTACGCGGCGACGGAACAGGCTCCGACCCTGCGCATTCGTTACTCGACGCCTTCGAGCGATTCGACCGGGCCGAACAGCACGACGCATTTCGCATTGCTTCCGCCGACGCCGAATCCATTCCGCGACGCCTCCACGATTTCCTATTCTCTGGCCGCACCTTCCACCGTGCATCTTTCCATTTACGATGCCGGCGGACGGCTGGTGAGAAAGTTGGTCGACGGATGGGAAGAGGCCGGAACTCACCGCACCACTTGGGACGGGCGCGCCCAGGAATCGACGGCAGCGCCGGGCGTTTACTTTCTGCGCCTGGAAGCGAACGGCGAGAGCACGACCGGCCGCATCGTCCGCTTGCAATGATGTAATGCCGGAGCTGCCGGAAGTCGAGACGATCGCGGCGAGCCTGCGGACGAAAGTCGTCGGCGCCGTCATTCGCGGCGTTCGCGTTACGCAACCCGCCTACGTGCGCTATCCCGCCCGCTCCGATTTGGGCGAGCTGCGCGGCAAAACGATTGCAGCAGTCCACCGCCAGGGCAAGCGCATCACGATCGAGTTGCGTCCCAGCGGAGAGCTCATTTGTCATTTGGGAATGACCGGGCGCATTCAGGTTCTGCCCGTCGACGCGCCCCGGGTTGTGCACACCCATCTCTTTTTGCAGTTGGACGGCGGCGAGCGGGAGATTCGCTTTCGCGACCCGCGGCGATTCGGCGGAGTTTGGTATCAAGGGGAAACGGGCCGCGTTCCATTACACGCGTTGGGACCCGATGCGTTGGAGATTCCTCTGCCGCCATTTCGGGAAATCCTGCGCAGCGCCCGGCAGATCAAGGCGCTCTTGATGGACCAGCACCGCTTGAGCGGGCTCGGCAACATTTATTGCGACGAAGCGCTCTTTGCGGCGCGCATTCATCCTTTCACGAGAGCGAGCGCGCTTTCGGCGGAGACGGTTGCGCTGCTCTACCGCGCGCTGCGCCGCATTCTTCGCCAAGCGATTCGCCATCGCGGCTCGACGATTCGCGATTACGCGACGATGGAAGGCGGATCCGGCGGATTTCAATCGCGCCATCAAGTGTATGGACGCGAGGGAGAAGCGTGCCGGCGCTGTGGAACGAAGATTCGAAGGATTCAAGCCGCAGGGCGTTCGACGCACGTCTGTCCGCGCTGCCAGCGGCCGATCAGGCCGCGAACGTCCCGGTCTCGAGCAGCCGGCGGAACGCGCTCTCGTCCAAGATCGGGATCCCCAAAGCGCGCGCCTTCTCGAGCTTCGAGCCGGCGCTCTCGCCGCTGATCACGGCACTCGTTTTCTTGCTGACGCTGTCGGCAACCCGCGCACCACGCGCCCGCAATTCTTCCTGCGCTTGATCGCGCGTCCAAGCGGAAAGCGTTCCAGTGATCACGAACGTCTTTCCTTCGAGCGATCCCGGCGATCCCGCGGCCTTCGCCCGCAATTCTTCCTGCATGCGCACTCCGGCGCGGCCGAGCTTGTCCACCAGACGCAGCGACTCCGGGCGGCTGAAGAATTCGATCACCGAGGTGCCCACGGTCTCCCCGATCTCGTGAACGCGGACGAGCTCCTCGAGACTGGCCGCGCGCAAGGCATCGAACGATCCGAATGCTTCGGCCAGGATCCGCGCGACGTGAACGCCAATGTGGCGGATGCCGATCGCGTACAAGACCCGCGAGAACGGGCGGGTCTTCGAGCGCTCGATTCCTTCCAGAAGATTGCCCGCCGAGATCTCCCCCATTCGTTCCAGCTTCACGAGATCGTCGAGGGAAAGCGAGTAGAGGTCAGCGACGTCCTTCACTAAATCTTCGCGCACGAGCTGGGCGATGAGCTTCGAGCCCAGTCCCTCGATGTCCATGGCCGAGCGAGAGGCGAAGTGCTCGAGGCGCCCCTCTCTTTGCGCCGGGCAAGCGACGTTCGCGCAGCGATAGGCGACTTCCTCTTCGTCCCGCACCAGAGGCTGATGGCAGACCGGACAATTTTTTGGAAACTCGAAGGGCACGGCATTCGGCGGACGCTTGGCGGGATCGAATCCGGTAATCTTGGGAATGACGTCGCCCCCCTTCTCGACCCAGACCGTGTCACCCACGCGCACGTCGCGGCGCCGGATCTCCTCCAAGTTGTGCAGCGTCGCGCGCGAAACCGTCGATCCGCCCACGAGAACGGGATCCAAGTCCGCGACCGGAGTGGCCGTGCCCGTTCTTCCGATCTGAACGCGAATCCCACGCAGCACGGTTGGCTTTCCGACCGCGGGGAACTTGTAGGCGATGGCCCAGCGCGGCGCCTTTCCGGTGGCCCCCAAGCGATGTTGCTGGGCGAAGTCATCGACTTTGATCACCATGCCGTCCGTTTCGTAAGGCAGCGCGAGCCGCCGTTCGCGCCAGCTTTCCAGAAGCTCGAGAACCTGATCGAGGTCGTCCAGGACGCGGCGATGCTCGTTCACGCGAAATCCCAAGTCGCGCAGCAGCGCCATCGATTCCGAGTGCGTTCCCACCTTCAAGCGCGCCGGATCGAGAACTTGGTAACAGAACAAACGCAGCTTTCGTTCGGCGACGATTTTGGGATCCAAGAGCTTCAATGTTCCGGCGGCGGTGTTGCGCGGATTGGCGTAAGGCTCCAGCTCTTCGGCGCGCCGCCGTTCGTTCAGCTTCTCGAAGTCGGCGCGCTCCATGTACACCTCGCCGCGCACCTCGATCGCGCGCGGATCGTCGATGCGCAGCGGCAAGGAGGAGACCGTGCGCAGATTGGCGGTGATGTCGTCGCCTTGGAAGCCGTCGCCGCGGGTCGCGCCGCGCACGAACACTCCCTTCTCGAAACGACAAGACACGGCCACGCCGTCGAACTTGAGCTCGACGTGGTAGCGAACGTCTTCCTTCTCCAGCGCCTCGCGTACACGCCGGTCGAAGTCGCGCACTTCGGTCTCGTTGTACGTGTTGGCGAGCGAGAGCATCGGCATCGTGTGCGCGACGGTCTCGAATTCCTTCACCGGCTCCCCACCGACGCGTTGGGTCGGCGAATCTTCCGCTTTGAGCTCAGGATGCTTCGTCTCCAGGGCTTCCAGCTCGCGAAGAAGCGCATCGAACTCGTAATCCGAAATCTCCGGCGCAGCGTCGACGTAGTACTTGCGCTCATGATGGCGAATGAGGCGCGCGAGCTCGGCGGCGCGCGCCCGTTCCGCCGCATTCGGTGAGCGAGCGGTCACGAGATCCCCTCCGCGGCGCCCGCGAAGAGGAGATCGCCGGCGGGCAGGCCGGCCGCGCGACAGCGCCGCTCGTGAATCTCGCGATAGCTGGCCGTCTCGTAATCTTGTGGCCCGTAGCCCAAAGCGCTCGCCGCACGATCGATGGCGGCGGGATCTCCTTCGATCTCGAGATACGCGCCCCAGGGCAGCTCGTCGACGACGACGGTAGCTCCCTCGAAGAAAAACGTGCGGCGCCATTTCTGATATCGCCAGGACGGACGAAATCCCAAATCCTCGAGCGCTTGCAGCGCTTGGCGTGCATCGGCGACTTCCACTTCGGTTTCGCGCCGGATCTTGTACTTCGTGGACGCGGTTTCCGGCGGAGACTTCACCGTCAAGATGCTCTTCGGACCGATGCGGCGAATGCGCAGGAGCTTTCCGGAGCGTGCCAGCCGTGCATCGTCGAGATCGAGCAGCACGTTGTCCTCGAGCTCGCGCGGGCTCACCAAACCCGCGCCGGCCGCGACGAGTTGCTGCGCCGCGGATTCCGCATCGGAAATCTCGATTTTCACCTCGATTTCGTTCGACGCTTGCTTCATGTCCGGTTTCCTGGCGCGCAATTCATCTCAGAATTCCTGCTCCAGTGCGACGTGGACCTTCGCGTCGGAGAAATCGTCGCCGCGGCCCACGGCAATTTCCACGCGAAGCATTCCCGCACCCTTTGTCTCGAGCGCAATGCCCACTCCACCGCCGGCCAGGACGTCGTCCTGCTGCGGGGGCACTCCCAAAGGATCGGTTTCGTCGAATTGGTAGCCTCCCACGTCGACGAATGTATAGCCGCGCGAGCGCGAGGAAAGACGGTAGCGCAGCTCGTTCCGTGCCCACCACACGATTTCGCCGTGGAACTGCTCTTCGCGATACCCCCGCAGCGTGTTCGTCCCACCCAAATAGTATTGATCCGAGATCGGCACGCCATCGGATGAGGACCAGACTCCTTCGAAGCCGCTCTCTTGCGCGATCACCCAACGCGATCCCAATGGGATGTAGGCGCCCGCGCCGCTCTCGACTCGCGTGCGGGTGATGTCCTCGTTCGTCTGCCGCAGTCCGATACGCAAGGCACCGCGCAATCCCTTGGACGGGTTGAGCCGGCGATCACGATGATCCGCCGACACGGCGACCGATCCCCCGGTCGAGATTTCGCGACCGTCGGTCTCGAGCGAGCTTTCTCTGCGCTCGCCGGCGAGCTCGGCGCGCGCGCGCCAACCGATCGGGACCGAGATCGCGAGATCGAGATCGGTGCGCGAATAGAGCGTATCGCGAAGAGCTTGCGCCGCGCCGACCTCGACCGCGACGGACGACCCGAAGATCCACGGCTCGCGATATCGGAACGAGAGATCGCGCGACTCCGAGGCTTGCCGCTCGAAGTGGAACTCCGCACGGCGCGCTGTGCCCATGATGTTTCCCAAGTGCAGATCGATGAGGCCGACCACTTCGCCCTGTCCGGCGGCCGTGGGAACATAACCCAGCACGCCCAGAATCGAGCTAGATTTCCCTTCTTCAACTTCGACTTCCACACGCAAGAGATTGTCGTGACTTCCGCGAACGATGCGCGGCTCGCCGACCGAAAGGAAAAGATCCTCGCGGCGCAGGCGCGGAGCAATCTCGTCGATGCGGCGCGCATCCCACACCGAGCCGGCCTGCACTCCGGCAATGCGTCCCAACACATCGGGATTGGTCGACGTCTTGCCCACGGCGCGGATCTCTTCCACGACTGTCTCCGGGCCTTCGCCGATTTGCAGAAGCCAGACGAGACGGCCATCCGCCTCGCGCCGGAAGCGTCCCGGATAGACGCGCGCCAAGGGATGCCCGCGTTCCGCATAGGCCCGCAGCACACGCTGGATTCCGACCTGCACCGCTCTCGCTTCCAAACGCTGGCCGGTGCGAATCTCCAAGAGCGCGAGAATCTCTTCGCGCGCCATGATGCGATTCCCGACGATCGAGATTTCGTCGATCGCGGCCGGCTCTCCCGGGTTCACATGCACGTCGAGCACGGTGCGGTCCGCCTGCTTCGCTCCAGGCGTGATGTCGACACTCGCATTCCAGAAGCCGCGCTCGATGAGCGCATCGCGCAGAATGCGCTTGGCGTCCTCGATCTTCGCCGGCGGAATGGAATCGCCCGGGGACCAAGCCATCAAGCGGCGCAGATCTTCCGCTTTCCATTCGATGCCTTCGATCTTCCACCCTCCGAACACGAGCGTTTCCTGCGCGCGCGCCGGGGCTGCCGCGAAACCCAAGACGAGCCCAACCGATGCGCAGGCGAGAGCGCAACGAGCTCGTGACATTGCGTTCGTGCAGCTTCTCATTAGAACAACGCCCGCGCTTCCACGCGCATCAAATGGGTGGTGGGAACTCCTTCGAGCGCCCGTCCGGAGACGGTGACCGATCCGGAAATGGAATCGGAGAGACGAAGCTCGAACGAGCCGCGCCAGTCGATCTGGTCGCGATCCCGGGTGCGGAATCGATTCGAATTATCGAAGCCTTCGACTTGGGTCGGGTGCGTCCAATCCACGTCCGCTTGCAGGCGGCCGCGCGTCACGACCGACGTCCCGGCTTCGCTGCCCAAGATCCAAGCACGGATGGACGCATCGCTCGTGTCGTTCTTCTCGTCGACCAAAGCCCCGCGCGCGGAAATGCGTCGCGACGGAGCCGGCTGCCACACGAGCTCTTCGCGCACTTCGAAGCGCTGCAGATCGAAGTCGGAGATTCCGGTCGCAGAATCGCGGCGCCCATCGTCTTCGAGCGAGAACTGCGACTCCAACGTGAACTGCGGCGCAAGCGCATTGCGGGCGCGCAGCACGCTTCGTTCGTTCAAGATCTCGACGCGCTGCGGATCGGCCTGGTTGTCCTCGGTGTCGATTCGTTCCCAGCGCCCGGTGACGCTGAACTTCGGCGAGCTGGGAAACAAGGTCACCTCCTGGCGCAGCACGATCTTTCCGAAAACGGTCGTGGCGTCGTCTTGGTATTTCGAGAGGTCGAGCCAATAGATGGGGCCGCGATCATCGGCGACGGTCTCTTCCTCGACGCGGGCGAACGTCTCCGATTCGAAGAGCGAGTTGCGCTGGCCCAGACGGACGCGGGCGCTCGCCGCCAAAGCCAATCCCGGCTCCTCCCCACCTGCCGGACCGGTGAGCCGGTCGATGAAGGTTCGGGCCGTCGTTTCGTACACGTACTCCCCGCGAAAGAAGCCGTTGAAGTGCTCGTGGGTGAGATCACTGCGGGTGAGCGTCGTGGTGCGATCGGGCTCGGCTTGTCCGGGCTCGAAATCCAATTGGCGCAAAATCCACGAGACGCGCAAACGCAAGGTCGGTTTGGGCGCCGCCTCGACGTTCGTTTCAATGGTCGTGCCGAGAGATTGGCGCACCCAAAGGCTGTCCTGCACGACATCCGTGGTGCGAAGCGCTCCGCGCACTCGCGCGGCGACGCCGACCGGCGTCTCCACGCCGAGCGATGCCCCGAATTCTTCTTCGTCTTGTCCGGAAACGAGCGCCGCACCGCGTTTGTCGGAGCGATCCTCGCGCCAATAAGAAGCTCCGGGACGAAGGAAGGCAAAGCGTGTGTCGACGTCGGCGCGCGCGCGCAACAGATTGCCCTTCACCGTCCCCAGCGAATCGGCTTCATCTTCGCGCTGCACGGTTTCGATGCGCGCCGCCGCCCGCGTGACCGGCCCCCCCCACCATTCGCCGCGCCCTTCTTGGCGAAAGCTCCGAAACAAATCGGAGCGATCGAGCACGCCCGCCGAAAGACCGGCGCGCCATTGCCCGGTACGCTCAACCCAACTGTCGACTTCCGCCGTGGTCTCGTCGGCGCGAGTCGTGTCGGTGAAGTTCCACCGCTCTCCCAAGAACACGGCGCGCGTTCGTCCCATGGGAGTGAACTCCTCTTCTTGCCCTCGAAAGACGGTATTGATCCCGGAAAGGTAGCGCTTGCCTTCCGTGCGCCACGCCGCGCTCATTTGTGCCGCCGCGCCTTCGTTGTTGTCGTCGTCCAACGAGGAAAGCCGGTTCAAGTCCTCGCGGCTGTACGCTCCGTCCAACTGCAGATCGACGTCGCCGACTTTTCCTGCTGCCCCAACGTCGGCGAGTTGCGCGTTACGCGGCGCAGGAAGGAAAAGCCCGGGAAGGTGATCGCCGAGCCCCGCGCCCACGAAGCGAAAGAACGTGACGCCAGTGTCGAGATTGCGATCGCGAACGTATTCGCCCAGCCCGACGCCGACGAATGTAAACACGACCTCGCAAGTACCGCTGTCTGCGCCGGCGAACTCGAAATGGCCGTCGACTTGATTGTAATCGCCGTTCTCGACACCGCAGACTGCTCCGGGAACGAGAACCTGTTCGTCCCCCGCTTGGCGCAGTGCTTCGCGCCGCTCCTCGGTCATCGTAAAGTTCAACGGCTCTTCGGAGTCCGTCTCCGCGGTCACCGATGCTCGCAGCCCGGCGTGGTCGTTCAAGAGCACGCTCTTTCCTTCGCCCAAATAGAAGCTGCGCCGGTATTCTTGCTCCGCGACCTCGAAGTCGACGGCGATCTGCGAATCCTTGGTGATGAGCCGCCGGTTCGTGAATTCGATCTCCCCCCGTGAATAGTCGATCACGTAATCGTTCGAGTCGCCGCGCGTGAGCTCGCGCCCGTCGAGCCACACGCGCTCCGACCCGGCCACCACCACGCCCTCGGGATCGGGCCCGACTCCCACGAGAACGTACGGACCTTGTTTGCCTTCGACTCCGCGAAGCTCGACCGTGCGGAAATTTCCACGCGCTTTCGCACCCACGCCGCGCACGCTCGTGGAATCGAAGCGCACCACAGCTTCCGCTCCCGCCAGGCGTCGTTCGTAATCGGCGAAGGGCGTGCCGCGACGCGCCGACATGAAGTCGCCCAAAGTTGCCCCGGCGCGCGGCGATTCCACTTTGACGAGAACTTCATCCAATTCTTCGAGACGCTGCGTGTTTCCTTCGGGCTGCAGCGGAACGTTCTGATCGGAGAGCTGCGCCGTGATGCGAACGTCTTCGCCGATCGTTCCCCCGACGCTGACGCGCAGCGACTGCTCCACGGCCGCGTCCTTGTTCGTTCCGACCTCGAGCGCCAACGTCTTGGCGCCGCCGACGGTCAGGTCGGTTTCGAACTCCGGCCCCAGGCCGAAAGCACCGGCGCTCTCCGGCGCGGGAACCCGAGTGGAATCGGGCGACGTGGGCTCGAGCGGGCGCAACCCAACGATCTCGGCAGGTAAGGAAAGTGGAATGAACGCGTAGGACACGGTCAGCGTTTCACCCGGCAAAAGCGGGGCCGCAAGACGAACGATTCCGGCCTCAGGATCCGATCGAAAATCGATTTCGGGAGACAATTGCTTTGGCGCACCCGGAGCTGGAGGAAGAGGGGTGACCGGCGCCACAGTCGTATCGGGTGCGGCAGTTGTATCGGGTGCGGCAGACGTATCGGGAGCCGCAGTTGTATCCGGCGCGGCCGTTGTATCCACGATCGCGGGGCGCGACGTGCGGAGCACACGTTCCGATCCGGCCAGAATGAAGCGGTGGGCGAGAAGCACCGATTCAAGCGGCGCGCCGTCCGCGGGGACAACGAACACTTCGGTGGTTTCGGGAGGTGCTACGCCCGCGTGACACGGAATTGCGGCGATGACGAAGGCCGCGGCGAAAGCCGCCGGCCCACCACGGCTCATCGCTTCTTGTCGCCGTCTCGTTCGTCGCTCTCTCGAAGGATGCGGTAACGCTCAACGGTCTCCCGTTCCTGGTCCACGACGAAGACGTGACCTTCCGGGGCAACGGCAATGTCGACGGGGGCTCGAAACGTGCCGGGACCGTTTCCCTTTCCTCCGAAGGTGAACACAAGCCGCCCTTCCGGGGTGAGCACGGAAATCCGCGCCGCTGCACGGTCGGCAACGTAGACGCTGCCCTCGGAATCCACATCGATTCCGGTCGGCTCGACAAAGAGGCTGTCGGCCGGACCGCCCCAAGATGCTTTCCAATTGCCCAGCGAATCGAAAACTTGGATGCGGCGGTTTCCGGAATCGGCGACCAGCACACGCCCTTTGTTTCCAACCGCAACTCCCGTAGGAGTGCGAAAACGCGAAGGCTCATCGCCCAAGCCGCCCAACTGATTCACGAGCTCACCGGTCGGCGTGAAGATCCAAACGCAATGGCACAAGGGATCGGAAACGTACACGCGTCCTTCCTCATCGATGTCCAAGCGTGACGGCCGCACCAACTGCTCATCCGCCAAGCCGTTTCCCTCTTGAAACGGAAACACGGCACCTTCTGCGGACAAATCACTGATGTCGAATTGCTGGATGCGATCGTTGCCCGCATCGGCGACGAACAAACGAAATCCCTCGCGCGCGCTCGCATCGGTGGGACTCGAGAGCTCCCCCACATCCCAGCCGTAGCCGCCGAAGTCGATCACGTAGCGTCCCAAACGATCGAAGTGCAACACTCGATGATTTCCGGTATCGACCACGAAGACATTCCCCTGAAAGTCCGTGGTGATTCCCGAGGGACGGCGATAGGGCGCTTTGGTCGGCGGGGGAAGCAGCGTGCCCTCGTAGCGCGCCACCAATTGCGTGCTCTGGGAATCGGCCGATGCTCGTTGCGCCGGTGGTGCGCTTGGCGCCGGCGGCGCTCCCTGGGCCGGTGGGGCGCTTTGCGCGGACGAATTCGAGGAGCAACCCAGAACAAACGAGAGGAGCACGCCTGCGCTCCCTCGAAGAAGACGTCGCGCGATGAACGGGCGAGGTCCCACCCGCTCAATACTCCGCGGTGAGAACCGGCCCGACAACCAAAGCATCGGCGTTGTCTTGCGTTTCGAAGCGCAGATGGAGGGAGAGGCCTTCCTTTTCCAGGGCTTGGTTGTGTTTGCGGGTGAGGGCCACCGCATCGATGACGGCCACGAACCGGTTGAGCAGCGCCGCTCCCAAAGCGAGACGCGAATTGTGGAAGGCGCTCTCGCTTCTCGAACGCAGCACGCGATAGCGCGTTCGCGTCTCATCGTCGGGCCAATTCCACGCCTCCGCTTCGTCGTACAGCTTGTTGTGCTCGAAATACTCCGCCTGTGCTGTGGGATCGTCGGGATACAGCGTACGCGCATCGCGGCGCACGATATCCTGCCATTGCTCCAGTGAAGACCAGAATCCAATGTGCTCGTAGTAATCGCTGTTCTCCTCGGAGGGCGCTCCAGCATGCACGCCGGCGAACTCGATGTAGCGGTCCTGGCGAGTCTCGCCTTGCACGCGATACACGGTAAACAACGTCCAAATGGCGGCCTCGGTCGTGAAGAAGACCGCCGCGCGCGTGTCGCGCCCCGCATACTTCTGTCCCAAACCGGGAAGGAGAAACGAGGCGCCGGCCGCCTTCCATCCCGACTTCCTTCCCGTGGCCGCGGGAGGATTCTCCTCGGCATCGCGATCGATTGTCTCCCAATCGTCCTCCGTCCACCATTCCCGGGTGGAGGACTCGGGAGGCGCGGCCAAAGACGGAGTGGCCGCGGCGATCGGCTTGTCTTGGGCTTCCGCCGGGGACGAGCCCAGCACCGCAACCGTTGCCGCGAAGGCCAGAGCGATCCGAAGAATCGTCACCGGATCACCGCGAACTTCTGCAAGTGGGAGACTTCGCGCGATCCGGAATGCGCGCGCAGCGTGCACAGATACGCTCCGCTGGCGAATTTGTTGCTGGGAATGCGGATCACGTTTTCGGTGTTCGAGAACGCCGTTCCTTCGAAGTGATCCACAAGCTCCCCGGCCACATTGTAAAGAGAGATTTCGATCCCCGTGGCCGGCGAGAGATCGGCTCCCAATGTATATCGAATTGTAATCTCCGAATCATTCGAGAACGCGGGATTCGGAAAGATCGTCACTGGACCTTGCAGGATGTCGGCGTCGCCGCCGGGCAAGAGCGGAAGGCGGCGCTCGTCGAACGAGCCCTGAAGACTGGGGCCTCCGCCCAGCATTCCCCAGGACGGATTCTCGCCCGAGGCCATACCGGTGAGGATTCTCCCGTACACGAGGCCGTCCGTGCTTTGCACGAAGAGATCGAGCCGTCCGTCTTGATTGCCGTCCAAGATGGCCGGCGCCGAGCGCACCGGTGCGCCGGTGACCATCGGGAATCCGGCGATTTGCTTTCCGGCTCCGTTGTAGGCGCGCACCGTGAAGTCGATCATTCCGCAGACGACGTCTTGCCCTCCGTCACCATCCACATCGGCGACGACCGGCGGAGGAATCGGATTGCCAGCGTTGGGATAATCGGCCAGGTCGACCAAGACTGGATATCCCGGGATCGCCGTCGCGTTGTAATTCAAGACATCGAGCCGATGGCCGCCCGACGCCAAGACGACTTCCAAGAGTCCGTCCCCGTCGACATCTCCGAACGCCGGTGGGCCGGAGATCAGCGGCGGTAAGGACAAAGGCCAACCGGGCAGCACGGTCCCTTGGCGATCGAGCGCGATGACGAATCCACGATCGGTTGCGACCACGATTTCGAGATCGTTGTTGTCCTGCGATCGATCGAGATCGGCGAGACCCAAGAACACGCGCTTCGTCTCGTGTCCGGGAGAGAGCGGGATCGCGCGGCGCAGCGTGCGCCGCCGCTCGCCGTCGAACGACTGCACGTGCAGAGTGTCGCCGTCGACGAAGGAAACGACGCCTTCGCGGAGCCCGTCGTCGCCGAGATCTCCGAACGCGAGCGCCGGGGCGAACGTCTCGCCGGAATCGGCCGCCACCGAAGGAAGGAAGAGCGGAGCGAACAACGGTTGCAGCACGCCGCTCGCAAACGAATAGGCGCGCAGGCTGCACGCGCGCGTCACGACGAAGAGCTCGTCCTGCGCATCGCCGGTGAGATCCGCGGGAATGGCCGATTGAACCGGTGGGTCTTGCGGCGGCAAGGAAAGAATGAGCCCCGTCGAGTCGGCACCAGCAAAGGGAACTCCGTCGTCGTCCCAGGCATACACGGCGCTCGAATCGGTGATGGCGATCACTTCGAGCCGGGGATCGAAGTCCAGATTTCCCATGGCCGGCGTGAAGATGGGCGACCCGTGCAAGCGTGATCCCGAGGGCTGCGGCCAATCTCCCGCGAAATCGACCTCACCGTCGCCGTCGACGTCGTCATAGCGGAAGACAAATACCGCGCTGTCCCCCGCGGCGGCGATCTCCGCGCGGCCGTCGCCATCGGCATCCGCCGCGATCACCGACGTGATTCCCGAAGCTCCGAACGGAGAAACTTCCATCGGCCATCCGCGCGGCTTGGAAGAGAACTGGATATCCATCGCGATCGTCGAATCCCTAGGGCCGATGTTCAGCACGGAGATGTTCGACGGCGTTCCCAAATTGGAATTCGAGTTCGGCCGCGTCGTCGGAGAAAAGTTCGCGTTGTTGTCCGCGTGAAACGTTTCCTTGTCCGTTCCCAGCGGGAACTCGAACGTGCCGATGTCGACGATTCCGTCCGCTTCCTCGATCGTGACCCCGCGCTTTTCGAAGAACACGTTGATGCCGCGACCTTGCGCGAAGTTGGCCAGCACTTGGCGTTCGTCCACGTGCCAGATGACCACGCCGGGATCGATCAAGAGATCGTAGTTGTGGCTGATCTCGTCGTTTTGATTGATGGGCCCCAACACGACGCCAGTCGAATCGTCCTGATCCAGCGCGGTATTGAAATTCCCCTGTGCGTCTTTGCCGTCGAGATCGTCGACGCGATTCTCGACGAGAAAATATTCCGCGTCGGAAATGGGCAGTTGGAACCACTTGGCGGAATTCGCCGGCAGGACTCCGACCCGTGATTGGATCGCTCGCAGGCGCGCGCGCGGAATGTCCTCTTTGACGAGCTTCGGATTGATCCCGAATTGAAAGAGAACCAGCCAGCGCGACCAGGCTCCCGGACACGACGGTAAGACGCCGACCACCTCCGTTTCTTCGTGCGTGAACGGATTCTCGATCAGCACGCTGGTCAGGTTTCCTGAGTCCATCAAGTCGTAGAAGCCCACCGTGGGAGCGAACGTTTCGACGTTGTAGAGATCGAAGAGACCGAACTGATGGCCCATCTCGTGGGCGATGGCGCCGTTCAACGCCACGGAGAATCCGTCTTGGCTGGAGGTCTCTGGAAAAACGATGCCGGTGGTCAAGGTGTCGCCGGTGTCGGCGACGACTACGTCGGAATCGGAAAGCGTGATCGAGAACGTGGGAAGGTCGAACGGAGTGTTGCCGATGATGTCGTTTTGCCAATCGGATCCGGCGTGCACGACGAAGAGCACGTCGTAGTCATTCCACACCACGGAGGAATCGGTGTCCGCCGCCTTCAAGCAATCCTGGAAGAAGCGGGTCAATCCTTCGATGGAGAAGAACTCATCTTCGCTTTCCGGTCCATAATCGGCCATGTCGCTCAAAACGTACGAACCGAACTCTTGCCCGCGCGGGAACACGTCCCCTTCGATCTTCGCGTTCCCATAAGTCATCGAAGACCAATAGCGATTCACCGCGGTCATGTGCGCTTGGAAATAGGCTTCGTCGTGCGGAGGAGGATCGATGAACACGGAATCCGGCTTCACGCGCATCATGCGCCCGTCGCCGGTCGTCTGATCTCCTCGCTGATCGGTCGCGAATTCGATGCGCAGAACGGCAACCTTCACGACGACCGTATCGATGTCGCCGCCGCGCGTCACGCTGTGACGTTTCTCGAGCTGACGCCGCTCGAACACCGGCTTCACCGGCCCCAGATTCAAAGGGAGGCGCCGCACGCGATCGGCCAAACGAGGCGTGGCCGAGGCCGGCCGCCTCTCCGTGGAGGATGCCGCGCGTTGCGCGAGAGCGTCGGGCTTGCGAACGGCGAGAGGCTTGGCGATCGCCGCCGCGGAGAAGAGGAGCAGAGCCGTAAGTGCCGCGAGTCCCGAAATCCTCAAGCTCATTCGCTCCCGGGCATACCCGCGGAAACTCGACTCAAGGTCACTCACCTTTTCCGGAATCTCATTGGGGATGGGACTTACGAAACCTTGGGAGCTCCGAACCTGGGGATCATGTCAAAAAGAAGGGGCGTCGCCTAGCCTCAATGTCGCCGCCTCGGCACATCCGCATCGGGATACGCCGAGGAGGCGCAACGCAGCCAGGGGGCAGGAGGTCCGGCGCGAAGTACGCAGCAATTCCAAGACGAGACACGCCTAGAAGTCGTAGGAGACCGAGAATCTCTTCACGTCGTCGAGACCGGTGGCCTGCGGATATCCGGCGAAATCGAAGCGCACGCGCGCGTAGGAAATACCGGCGCCGTAGGTGAAGTCAGTGATGTCGCCCGTCTGATCCTGCACCCATCCACCTCGCAGGAAGAGGAAATTCGAGAACGCGTACTCGGTACCGATGTTGTACACGGCGTCTTGGAGCTCGTCGGAAAAGCTCTCATCCGTCCACGCGGTGACGATCGCCTTCCACGCCGGATCCACCTCGAGCTTCCCGTCGACGACTTCCTGATGCACCAGGACTTTGTTCATGTCCGCCGCCACGGTGATGCAATGCGTGTCGTTCTTGAAGGGATTGAAGCCAAGTCCCAGGCGGAAATTCAGCGGGAGCGGGTTCGGGCTTCCGTTGTCGATGAACTTGAGCGCGGGACCCATGTTTTGCCAGCCGAATCCGACGCGCAGTCCCATGGGACCGATGTTCCTCGCGTGCATTCCAAGATCGATGGCCCAGGTCTCTCCCTGTCCCTCTTCGAGATCGTCAATTTTGGGAGAGAGCCGGCTCATCAAGAACTTCACTCCGCCGCCCACTGCGACCTTCGACGAAACCGCCGCGCCATAGCCCATCCCCAGGCCCATCTCCCACGAGCTGAAGTCCTGGATCACGAGTCCCGAGGGATCGGTCGCCGTGCTCTGCCCGTAGGTGAGGAACATGAGGTTTCCACCCACGCCTCCACCCCAGCTCTCGACTTTCTGTGCGTAGCTGGCGTACTCGAAGTACACGTCATCGGTGAGATCCGGCACGGGTGCGAAGTGCATTCCAGTGATGGCGCGCCCCTGCAGATTTCCCAAGAGCGCGGGATTCCAATACACGGCGTCGGCGCCCGTAGCTTCGGTCATCTGCGCGCCGCCCATGCCCGACGCTCTTGCTCCCATCGAGAACAGAAGCCAGGGAAGGACATATTCCGAAACCGCCAAAGACTTGGTCGGCGCTGCGGCAATGGTTCCGACGAGCACCGTTGCGAGGAAGTATTTGCGCATGGTTTTCATTCCCTTTCGCGAATCACAGGCAATTTGCCGGTGACTCTCATTGAAGTCGATGCCCGGCGCATAGGACGCCCATCATCCCAGCAGCGCTCATCTCATTTTGACGACGCGTCCTACGAACTCGTCGGAGGTCCCCTCTTGGGATCCGCTTACAGCCGTCGCCTTCAAATGGAACAGATATGTTCCGTTGGCCAAGGGTCCGCCTCCATCATCCTGCCCGGACCAATGGTAGTGATTGTCTCCCGATCTTCCCAGAATCGTGTCGTCTTCAAAAATCCGCCGGCCCGACACTGTGAAGATCTTCAATGTCACATCGGCATCGTGAGTGAGACGGTACACGAAATCACACTCGTCCTTGAAGGGATTGGGATATGGGGCAATCGCGGCGTCGACCAAATCGAAATCGGATCCTTGCGTGACAATCGTGAATTCCGTCTTCACCGAGGCGCGATTGCCGACGTTGTCGAATGCCTTGACCTCGATCGTGTGCTTTCCCGGCGGGAAGGAAAGCGTACGACTCACCTGGCCACGGGTGAAGGATCCAGCGACATAGATGAAATCTTCCCCAAGGCCGATTCGATCCCGACCGTCGATCTCGCCCTCGAGCCGGGCGAATTGCGGGAAGGGACGAAGGTTGATGCCGCTCGGGTCCTCGAGATCGACGATCATGACCGGGTGCTCCGTGGTCAAGACGGCACCGTCCGATGACCCGGGGCTCCCTTGGAAGCTGACGCGAATTGTCGGGCCCTGGGCATCATCGACCTGATCTCGCGAGATGGTGGGTGAGATCCGCAGACTATCGAACGCGCCCGAGCCATGACGGGCGAGCCCCTCTTCGAGGGCAAACACGGAAACCCGACCCCGGTTCCCCGCGGGTACAGCCTCGGAAATAAAGAATTTGGCGGTGAATTTCCCGTTCACGATGGGCACTTCGCCGCGAAACATCGTGGGGCCGTCGAGCTTGTATTGGATCGTGTCGGGCCGCGCGATCGGCGGAGGAAACTCGAACGCATAGCCGGACGTGTCGGCATTCTCGGTGGCGTGCACGAAAGCCTTTCCCTGAAATACGGGGGCGCCGTTCGAGCCGTCCAAGAGGCGTCCCTGGGTGTCGTAGACGGCACCGCGAATTACGCGCAGGAATCCCTCGGTGGTTTGCGAGTCGACCGTGGCGCGCTCGAAGCGCACGTTGGTTTTTCCGTAGCGAACCTCGATCGCCGGATCACCCAAGATGATGTACTTCTCGTTGTTCTTGCGGATTTCGCGGTCGTCGGCGTCGGGCGCGATTACCGCCTTCGCAATGAGCTGAGCCAATCCCAAAGGCAGCACGTCGCGGGTGAATGTATCAACGACGTACGGAGTTCCGAACATCGAGCCGATCCATCTCTGATTCAGAAGGGCGGAAGGATTCGGGAAAACGAGCGCACCGGACGCGAACGTGGTGAGCGCGCCTCCCCCTTGATGAGCAAGGAACAGCTCGCACATGCTGCTTCCGGAGAGCAGATCGAAACGGCTCACCGTGCACGAGAACGTAGAGAAAATGGGGAGCTTCGCGCCGTTCGCCAGCTCGGGGACCTTCTGCGAGACGAACACTTCTTCTTGTCCCAAAGTGTTCTGGTCGCCGTGCCCAGTGTAGGAAGCCATGAGCGCGCCGCGATTGAACTCTTCGATGAATTTCGCCTGCGCTTCCGGCTTCTTGCCGAAATCGTTGCGCGGGAATTCGGTCAGATAGACTTTCACCGCATCGACCGACGGTGGAACATAGGTGCGCGCCAGTGTCTCCACCTGATCGGTGTGCTGCGTCTCGCGATCCTGCTCGTCGAGCGTTCTCTCGTCGTCGGCGGTGAGGATCATGCGATTCTGCCACTCACCCGGCTCCGCTTCATTTAGATAGGACTCCAGCTTGTCGAGCATCACGTCCAAATCGGACTCCGAGGCGATTGGATAGCGTCCGATGGCGAGATCGAGAGCCGGTTGGAAGAACGGCGAGTAGTCGTTTTCCTCGAGATAGCCGAAGAAATCGTCGGTCGCATAGAAGTACGTGTTCTCCAAAGGAGAAATGCGCGTCGGCGATTCCTTGTAGCGTCCGAGATACGTCGGCAAAAGATTCTCGGGGCTGCCGGAGAGATAATGTTTTGTATCGTAGGCCGCATCTCCAATTAGGACCACGTACAGCGGAGTGCCCTGCGACCAATTCTCCCAGGCATATTTCAGAAAGTCGCGGATCGCGACCGGATCGACCATTCCCCACGAGAACTCGTCGTACACGCTTTGCACGTCGACGGCGGCCGTCACGCGCGGGCGTCCGGGCGCGGTACGGCGCAAATCGGTCAGGCGCAGCGCTCCGGACTCGAACCTGGGATGGTAGATCACGATGTACTCGCCGCCGTTCGCAGTCGAGCGCAAGCCGTGAATCTGCGCGACCTCCGGCTTCGGAAGCGCCAAGACGCCTTCGAGCGTGGTGGCGAGATACCAGCGCACCGCTCCGCTCGTCGCCGCCGGATCGGAGAAGCGCAGCCCGTGCGGCGCATCGGCCAGCGTCACGGTAGCGTCGGTGAGCCGCACCGGATTGTGCGGATCGGTGACGTCGAAGAGGAAGATCGATTCCGGCGTGGCATCGAATCCGGAAAGCAGGTAATCGGCAACGCCGTCGGCCGGATCCGAGAAGAAGTGCAGCGACCTTCCTCCGGTAGCAATGAGCGATCGCTCGTACTCGATTTCGAACCACGCGACATAAATGAGATCGTTCCCGCCTTCGTCGGGAATCGCATCCACGACGATCGGGTTCTTGCTCTCGCGCAGCGTCGTCGCCGTCCCGCTGAGCTCCACGAGAGCGGACTGCGAGTTGTGCGACCACATCGAATCCGCCAGGACGGTGTTCAAGCCCCACTTCAATTGAACGTGGCGCAGCGTGGAGATCGTCGGATCGAAGCTGGACAGGCGAACCTTCACCGTGCCGGTGCCGTTCGGCGAACCCTTCACGCCTTCGAGCGGAAGGTCGTATTGGCGATTGCGCCCGCGACCGCGCAGCGATTCCCAGAACCAGCCGTCCTCATCGCGAAAACGGAAGTTGTCGACGTTGTTCTCTTCGAAGTGTTCGCGCGCCTTCGCGCTCTGCGCGAAGCCGGCGGCTGAAGTATCCGCGGGGACCGAGCGCGATCCCATGCGGCGCGGCGGCGAGGAGAAGCTTCCTCCCCAGGTGATCCAATACACGGTCTCGTCGGTGTTGCCGTTTTCCAAGTGCAGGGTGCGCGAGAGCGTCGAGTCGTATTCCGCCGCCCAACCGTGCGGGCCGAGCGCGTGGAACAAGAGCCGGTCTTCCGGATCGAAGATGTGATCGCCGTCGGTCAGATCGAGGAGCGCGTGCTCCTCCATGAACGCATCGCGCGGGACGTTCAGATCCTCGGGGAGCGGGGTGAGCCGTCCCGAAAACACACGCACCGTCGTGGGATCGATGGAAGCGGGATCGAAGCCTGAGTTCGAGAAGGCGAAGTAATCGATTTGATACATCCCCGACGTGCGGACTTTCACTTTGAGCCAGGTGGGCGCGGAATTGAAGGAATCGGAAGAGCCGCGCAAGACCGGGGGCGGCACCGTCGCGGCAAACGCGCGCGCCTCTTTCGAATTCAAGAGCGTGTGGTCGAGCGTCTTGTCCCAATCGGCGGATTCTCTTCGCCGCATGCCGCGCGCCGCTTCACCGGACGGGGCATTCCAGGAAACGCGCACGACCAAGCTCGTTACGTTCTGCAGCATCCCGCGGGCGAAATCGTAGCGCTGCGGATGCAGAACGAGCCGCGCAATGCTCCGGCCGCGCACGTGCGAGATCCCGGAGATCTCCGCCCAATTCGCGGGATTCACTCCCTTTTCCTTCGTACGATCTCGGATGCGCTCAGAAAGAATGCGAATCTGATTCGATTCGTTCGTCGTCGCACTCTCGCGTGCGACGGGCGCCAAGTCGGAAACGGGAACATCGTCCGCGGCAATGGACACGACGGTCGCGACCGGCGTTGCGCCTTCCGGAATCCCGATGCTTTGAATGAGCGAGGGAACGTCGGGCTCCCCGGCCTGACCCAAGTAGACTCCGCCCTGGAGAAGCGGCCGCCGGTAGCTCGCTTCCACCCCGCTGACCTTTTGCCATTCGATCGCGGTGCCGTTGAATTGAACGACGATTTCAGTGGGGGTCGAGGAAAGAACGCGGAGCTCGGCGCGAGCCTGGCCCGGGAGCGCCCCGGCCAAGAGCGCACACAACATTCCAATCGCTCGCTTCATCGACGACCCTCGAGCTGCACTTCCACGAATCTCAATTGCGCAAATACGTCCAACACTCAGTGGAATAACCGCCCGGGTGAGCGCGGGCGAACGGGTGGGGTGGGTGGAGCGCCATGGGGCCGTCCTCGGTTTTTCCGGTCCCGGGACGCACCAGATGAAATTATCCACCCGGACGCGGATGTGTCAAGAATTCAGGAGCCCTCGGACCGTTCCAGCCTCGAGATAACGCCCCATTCGGGAATATTTGTCGAGCCTCGCCTGGACGAGCTCTTCGGCCGGAATCTTGGAGAGCTCTTGGAGGGAGCTTTCCAGCACCCGTCCGAGCTCGTCCGCGGCCTTGTCCATGTCGCGATGCGCCCCGCCGGCCGGTTCCGGAATCACGCCGTCGACGACGCCCAATTCGAAGAGATCTGCAGCGGTCAAACGCAATGCATCCGCGGCGACCACCGCCTTCGACCGATCCCCCCAGAGAATCGCTGCGCATCCTTCGGGGGAGATCACGGAATAGATGGAATTCTCCTGCATGTAGATCCGGTCGCACACGCCCAGGGCGAGCGCCCCGCCGCTTCCCCCTTCGCCGATGACGACCCCGACCGTCGGTACGGGCAGCCGCGACATCACCAGCAGGTTGCGGGCGATCGCTTCCGATTGGCCGCGCTCTTCCGCGCCGACCCCGGGATACGCACCCTGCGTGTCGATCATCGTGATGACCGGCCGGTGGAAGCGCGCCGCCAGCTCCATCAGGCGAAGCGCTTTGCGGTATCCCTCAGGGTGCGGCATGCCGAAGTTCCGCTCCAGCTTCTCTTTGATGGTGCGGCCCTTTTGATGCCCGACAATCATGACCTTGTGATCGCGGAACACACCCATGCCGGCGACGATCGCGCGATCGTCGCCGAAGCCGCGGTCCCCGTGAAGCTCGAGGAAATCGCTGAGCAAGACCTTGATGTAATCGAGTGTGTAGGGACGCTTCGGATGGCGGGCCAACTGCACGCGCTGCCAGCGCGTGAGATTGGTGAAGATTTCGCGGCGCAAGCGGTCGGCTTTGCGCTCGAGACGGCGAAGCTCGTCATTGAATTCCAGGCGCTCGTCGACCGCGAACTCGCGAAGCTCGGAGATCTTCTGCTCCAGCTCCACCAGGGGGCGCTCGAAATCGAGCCAGGTTCCTTGGCTCTCGCTCATGACGACAGGGGCCGCAGCGTTCGACTCAGGATCGACTCCGCTTCCTAATATTCGACTCGATACGAGAGATGGAATTCGCGGCCGACGCCTTCATCCACGACGACGTCCGAGAATTCCGCCTCTTCGGATTCCGTATTGCGCAAGAGATCACGAAGCACGAAGCGCACTTCGACGACCGTTGCCAACGAAACCCGGAACGCCGCGTTCAGATAACCGCGGCCTCTCCCGTAAACCCCATCCCCTTTGTTGTCGTTCAAGGCAGCATCATACTCCAGGACCACCCCGGCATACGGTCCCAAGCTCTTGTCGAAGCCTCCGAAGATCGTCGGATCGCCGTCATCCTGGTCTTCCAAGGAGCGACTCATCCCGCCGTGCATGGTGAAGTTTCCGAGCCAGGCGTAATTCTTCGAGGCGATCGCGTACACGCCGCGCGACTTGAACTGATAGCGCGACAGATCCTTGTCATAGAAACCCGAGCCTTGCGTATCCACGCCGAGCGCGAACGCCGGAGTGGAATAGGTTTCTTCCGCGATGCGAATCTTCGCCGAAAGACCCAGGTGCGGATTCCACTCGGGATCGCCGTCACCGATGATTTGCAGTCCGCCGTAGGAGGCTCCGATGTTGATCCTCCAGGGTAGACCGACGTCCAGGCGGCCCTCGACGCCGCCTCCCGGGTAAGCCCGCACGCGGGTCTCGAAGCTGGCCGGCGGGAGCAGTCCGGCGGTCGGGATGTCGACCAAGAGCCGGGGAGGGATTTCGGCGAACACATCCTGTGTGTCGGTGCTTGTGCCGGTGCTCTCTTGAGCACGGGCTGGAGGGGCGACGAAATCCGCCGCAACCAAGCCAACCGCAACGATGCACCAAAGAACACGAGCTCTCGCCATCCCCACCCCACTTTCCCCTTCATTACGAGCATCCGGGATGATCAGGAGGATGGCGTCGGTTGTCAACGAGTCCCGAGAAACTCCCCAGACCCGGCCATGGACCAGGCTTTGGGGTCCCCGCCCCGGCGGCCCCCTCGCCTTTCCCCGGGAAGAGGGCCGAAGCTGCCCCCCAGACGGACGGACCCTTCCCCGACGAGGCGCTCCAGCTCCGCGATCGTCTCCCGGTCGCCTCGCAGGCGCACGGAAGGCACCTCGATCGGAATCATGTTGCCGTCCCGCAGCCCCAGCCGCAGGACGGTTTTCAGAGGACCGGAATTGCCCTGCGCCAATTCGCGCAGGCGCCCGATGAACGCGTCATTCACGTCCGGGTCGGCGAGATCCAAGATCAAGCGGTCGGCGATCTTCTCGATCACCTGATCCAAGGGAATCGCGCGCTCCAGAATCAATTTGGGATCGGCTTCCTCTTTGGAGGAAATCGTTCCGCCCACGAGCACCATCGAATCAATCGCCAAGTGCTGCCCGAAATTCTGCAGCGGCTCGGAGAACACGATAGCCTCCATGGTGCCGGTGAAGTCTTCGAGCTCGATGAACGCCATCCGATTCCCGCGGCGATCGAGCGTGCTGCGCACTTTCGTCACGACGCACCCGAGCGCGACGAACATGCCGTCGGAAAGCTCGGAAGCTTCATTCGTGCGCGTCGTTCCGAAAGAGCGGATCTCGAACGACCAGCGCGAGAGCGGATGCCCCGAGTAATAGAACCCCAGCACTTCCTTTTCCAAGGCCAAGAGCTGCGAGGAAGACCACGGCTCCGCGGGAGGAAGCTTCATTTGATACGGATTCCACGTCTCGGCATCGGCGGCGGCTTCGAACAACGACGTTTGCCCGCGCTCGCGCTCCATTCGCGCGCGCGAGCCCGCTTCGAGAAGCGCGGGAATCGCCGCGAAGACTTCGGCGCGATGTGTGCCGAGCGCATCGAATGCGCCGGCTTGCGCCAAGCTCTCCAGCACGCGGCGGTTCACGGTCTTGAGATCGATGCGGGTCACGAAATCATAGAGGGTCGCGAAGGCGCCGCCGGAATTGCGTACCCCGAGAATCTTTTCGATCGCTCCGACGCCGACGTTCTTCACCGCCGCCAAACCGAACACGATGCCGCCGTCCTTCACCGCGAATCCGGAATCGGAGCGATTGATGTCCGGCGGATCGAGACGAATGCCGAGGCGCCGCGCATCTTCGATGAGCACCGGCACGCGTTTGGAATCCACCATTTCCGAAGTCAATGACGCGGCCATGAATTCCGCGGGATGGTTCGCTTTGAGCCACGCGGTTTGAATGGAGAGAACGGCGTAAGCGGCGGAGTGCGACTTGTTGAATCCGTATCCCGCGAAGTACGCCATGAGATCGAAGACTTGTCCGGCGATTCCCTCGGGGACGTGCTTCTTCTTGCACCCTTCCAAGAATTTCGCGCGCTGCTTGTCCATTTCCTCGGGCTTCTTCTTGCCCATCGCGCGGCGCAGGATGTCCGCTTCGCCCATCGTGAAGCCGGCCATCTCCGCGGCGATCGCCATCACTTGATCCTGATAGAGAATGACGCCGTACGTTTCCTTGAGCGTTCCCTCCATCGCGTTGTGAAGCACTTCGATCTTCTTGCGTCCGTGCTTGCGATCGATGAACTCCTTGTCCATGCCGGCGCCCAGAGGTCCCGGGCGATAGAGAGCGGTGCAGGCCATGACGTCTTCGAACGTGCTGGGCTTGAGATTCTTGAGCAGTGTGCGCATGCCCGAGCTTTCGAATTGGAAGACGCCGGTGGTTTCCCCGGAAGACAAGAGCTCGTAGACGCGGGGATCGTCGAACGGGATTTCCTCGGGAGTCATGCGCCGGCCGATCTTGGCGGATACGAGCTCGAGCGCGCGATGAATGACGGTCAGCGTGCGCAAACCGAGAAAATCCATCTTCAAGAGGCCGACTTCTTCGACGCTCTTCATGTCGTACTGCGTCGTGATTTCGTCGCGATTCGTCTTGTAGAGCGGAACATAGTCGGTGAGGTCGCCGGGTGCGACGACGACGCCGGCGGCGTGGATGGACGCATGGCGCGCCAGCCCCTCGAGACGCCGCGCGTGCTCGAGCACGCGACCGAATGCGGCATCGCTCTTCTCGAGGCGGCCCAAATCGGAGTTCTGTTGGAACGCTTTCTCGAGCGTCATGCCCGGATCGCCGGGAACCATCTTGGCGATGCGATCCATGTCGCCGAACGGAACCTTGAGCACGCGGCCCACATCGCGCAGCGCGGCGCGGGACGCCATTCGTCCGAAGGTGATGATCTGCGCGACCGATTCCTTGCCGTACTTCTGCACGACGTAGTCGATGATCTCCTGGCGGCGCTCGAAGCAGAAGTCGATGTCGATGTCGGGCATCGAAATGCGCTCGGGATTCAAGAAGCGCTCGAAGAGAAGGCCATAGCGGATCGGATCGACGTCGGTGATGCCGAGACTGTACGAAACGAGCGAGCCGGCGGCGGAGCCGCGGCCGGGGCCGACGGGAATGCCGCGCTCCTTCGCCGCGCGAATGAAGTCCTGGGTGATGAGAAAGTATCCTGAGAATCCCATCTGCCGGATGATGTCGAGCTCGTAATCCAGCCGGCTGCGCATTTCCATCCATCGATCCGGATAGCGACGCTGCAGCCCAGCGCGCGAGAGCGTCGTCAGGTAATCGTCTTCGGTGTCGAAGCCGTCGGGGAGCGGAAACACCGGCACCTTGCTCTCCCCCAAGCGCAGCTCGACGTTGCACTTCTCCGCGACCTCGATCGTGTTGTGGCAGGCTTCGGGAATCTCACGGAACAGCTCGTGCATCTCCGCGGGAGATTTGAAGTCGAGATGCGACGTCTTCATGCGCAGGCGTTTGGGATCGTCGTATTCCTTTCCCGTACCGATGCAGATGAGGATGTCGTGCGATTCGGCTTCATCGCGGCGCATGTAATGGCAATCGTTTGTGGCCACCACCTTCACACCGCTGCGCGCCGCCAGTCGGCGAATCATCGGAATGACCTGATGCTCCTCGTCGATATCGTGATCCTGGATTTCGAGATACACGTCGCCAGGTCCGAAGATCTCCTGATAAAAGCCCAACGCGGCGAGCGCCTTGTCTTCTTTCTCTTCGAGGAGCAGCGAGGGCACTTCGCCCTTCAAGCATGCGGTGAGCGCGACCAGCCCGTCGGAATGGCGCGCCAGCATTTCCTTGTCGATGCGCGGGCGATAATAGAAGCCCTCCAGAAACGCGATCGAGGTGAGCTTCATCAGATTCCGATAGCCGGCTTCGTTCTTCGCCAAGAGAATGAGATGATGCGTGCTCGGACCGCCGGCACCCGGGGATGTGCGGTCGTGACGGCTCCCCGTGGTGAGATACGTCTCGCATCCTAGAATGGGCTTCACCCCCTGGTGGTGCGCTTCCTTGTAGAACTCGATGCAGCCGTGCATCGCACCGTGGTCGGTGATCGCCAGCGCGGGCATGGAGAACTCGCGTGCCGCTCCTACGAGATCGCGGATCCGGTTCGCCCCATCGAGCAGGCTGTATTCCGAATGGTTGTGCAGATGAACGAAATCCGCGTGCTTCACTTGCGCGTCCTCAACGTCTGCGTGCTCAACGACGAATTGCCGACGCGGTCGGCGGCGTCAATGCGTACTTCGATGCTCTTTCCGGCGGCGGGCGCCGTTTCCAACATCGCGGAAAGGAAACCTGTCTCGGTATCGTACTCGTGCAGGAGGCGGCGACCATCGGCCAGGACTTGGATGTCGTCGCATTCCATCCCGGCGCCGCCGTCTCTCACCCGAAGCTCGATCCGCGTGTCCGGCCCGCGCCGCACGATTCGGGCCTTCCCGATCGTCGGCGGCCTCAAATCCTCGAACAGCCCGAAGGCGTTCAGGCGCTGCGTCTCGCCGGAAAAGAGATCTTGGCTCCCTTTGCCAATGTATCGAAAAGAGGAGCCGGTGTGCACGTACAGGGCGAGCGCATCGCGATCCCCGGCGAAATCACCCGGGACCCGCGCCTCAATTCTGTAACTCCCGGCGAGCGGAACGATTCCGATGTCGATCTCATGCAGCGACCCCACGAGGCGCAGCTCTTTGGAATGCGCCAACGGCGAGCTCTCGCGAAGCAGCACAATCGTGTCCTCGCGAAGCGTTCCCGGGGGGAAGCGCACTTCGGTGAAGGAATCGCTGGAAGTGACGCGCCCCTCGGCGTTCGCGTGAACGAGCGTGGAGGGAACCGGCACCCTCGATGGAGAAAACTCCGCGGCCGTCACGACGCGGCGCGGAGTGCATCCCTCCGCCATCGGCTTCCAACCTTCCGCCATCCACGAAGGCAAGGCCGGGGCTGCATTGAGCGGGAAGCGCGCCTCGATCCACGCTCCATGATTCTCCAGCTGCGGTGCGCGCGCGGCGTCCCCCACCGGATTCGGGGCGGAATTCTTCACAGCCCCTTGGGCGAAATCGAGAATCAAGGATGCTTCCGTGCGGTTGCCGGCCGCATCGATCGCCGCCAGCGTGAGCGTCCGCTGCGCCGCGCCATTCGCGGCGACACCGTCTGCCCCGGGCCAATCCCCCGCGACCGACGGAAAATCGTTGCCGGATCTCTTCCACAGATTCATGAAGCTCCCCCGGTCCGGGTAGGAGTAGCGCGGATCGAAGTGCAGATCGACCATGTCCCATTCGTCGAACGAGAACCGGTCGATGTTCACCGCGAACAACGTCGTGCTTCCCTCGCGCAGCTCCCATTTCTTCGGCGCGAGACGGCGGTCGCACGGATCGGTGGAGTCCGTCGCTTCGACGGCGATACCGATGCGCCCGGCGACCGGCACGATGCGATCGGCGAGCAGGACTCCTTTCTCGGTGTCCACGTCGACGATCACGGTGTGCGAATCCCCATCCACAAGGGATTCCGCGGTCAGCGGCGTCAAGGCGATGCGGGTGATGCGCGGAGCATGCGTGTCTTCCACGCCGATGCCGTAGGTGAGGGGGTCGAGCGCGCGTTCCTGCTCGTCGCGAAGCTCGAAGTGCAAATGGGGAATGCCCACGCCCGACTGCCCGGTCCGGGCGATCACCGCGCCTCGCTCCACCCGCAGCGCGCCCCGCGGGAACTCGCGATCGAAATGGACGGTTCCACGATCTTGCTGAATGGCGCGAACGGTGTCCGCCAGGGCGCCGGCGAATTCCGACAGGTGTGCGTAGACCGCCGTCTTCCCGTCATCCAGTCGAAGATAGACGCACTTGCCGTAGCCGCGGCAGGACACGCGGATTCGGGTGACGTCGCCGGAACCCACGGCGTAGCACGGATAGCCCGTCTTGCCATGCGTGGAGACGTCGATTCCGGAGTGGAAATGAGCTTCGCGAAATTCGCCGAACGAGGACGTCAGGCAATCGCTGGCGTTGGTGGGCCAGAGGAGTGCGGAGAAGAGGACGGCGACTTTCCGCACCGTTGCCGATCTCAGCGCCGCTTGCTGCATGAGTCCGGCAAGCTATCATGTGGTGCGGACCTTGTCCATGTGCGAGCGCACATGATAAGCTGCACGGCCCTCGAAACGGCGCCGCCGGAAGGAGTCGAGTCATGGTGATGAGCGCCATGCGGGAAAAAACGAAGGTCGTCCTGTTCATGGTGCTTTTGGCGTTCGTCGGCCTGGTGTTCTTCGATTGGGGTTTGCAGGGCGGCGGGCGCGGCCGCCGGCAGCGCAGCAACAACGCGAACGCCATCGGCAAAGTGAACGGAGAGAACATCTCTTACGACGAGTACATGCGAACCCGCCAGCAGCTCACCGATTCCTTCGAGCAGCGCACCGGAAATCCCCCCACTTCCTCGGATTACGACTCCATCGAGGAAGAGGCCTGGGCGACGCTGGTTCGCTCCACACTGGTGCGCCAGGAAATCCGCAAGCGCGGCATCACCACTTCGGATCCGGAGATCGTCGAGATTTTGAAGACGAGCCCTCCCGATTTCCTGCGCTCGCAGCCCGTCTTCCAAAATGAAAAGGGCGAGTTCGATCCAGCGCGTTATCAACAGGCGCTGGCGGATCCGAACTTCGATTGGCTCCCGGTGGAGCAATACCTGCACGAGGTCATTCCGGGGTCGAAGCTCGAGAACTACGTCGCGATGAATGCGCGCACGTCGAAGTCCGAGGTTCATCGCCGCTTCCTGGATGAAAACGAGCGCGTGCGCGTGCGCTACGTCGCGTCGATTCCCGCAGCAGCTTCTTCCGAGGCTCCCGACGACGCGGCGCTGCACGCTTATTACAATGCGCACGCCGACGAATTCAAAGCCGGCCAGCGCGCCGTTCTGCAGACCGTGAAGTTCCCGAAGTCGGCGACGGCGGAGGACACTGCGCTCGTACGCGCCGATCTCGAGGACGTGCGCAAGATGCTGGTGGATAAGAAGGACACGTTCGAAGAGCTGGCCAAGACGTGGTCCGAAGATCCGTCCGCGGAGCGTGGAGGAGATTTGGGCTTCTTCGGCAAGGGCGATATGGTGCCGGAGTTCGAGGCGGTCGCGTTCTCGCTTCCGGTGGGGGAAATCTCGCCGGTCTTCGCGACGCCGTTCGGATTCCACATCATCCGCGTCGACGAACGCAAGAAAGAGGGCGGAGAAGAGAAAGTGCACGCGCGCCACATCTTGATGAAGGTGGAGCCGTCCACGGCGACGGCCCGCGCGCAGCAGAAGGCGGCGGAAGATTTTCTCGAAGAAGTGAAGAACGGAAAGAAATTCGAGGATGTCGCGGCCGCGCAGAAGATTCCCGCGGAGATGGTGGCCGAGTCCCCGCCGTTCGAGCGCAACGCGTTCCTTCCCGCGCTGGGTCTCCCCCGCGCCGCGCAGCGTTTCGCATTCTCCGGAAAGGCGGGCCAAGTCGCGCCCGAACCGCTCGAAGACGATCGCGGCTTCGTCGTCGTGAAGTTGGTGAAGCACATTCCCGCCGGAGTGCGCCCCTTCGATGAGGTTCGCGCCGAAGTGACTCGTCGCGTCACCGAGGAGAAGAATCGCCAGCTCGCGCATGCGAAATTGGAAGATGCGGTCGCGAAGGGCGGAGGAACACTGGCCGGAATTGCGGCGGCCATGAGCGCGCCGGTCGACAGCGCCGCTTCATTCAGTCGCACGATGTTCGTTCCCAACGTCGGTCGCAAGAACGCGTTCGTGGCCACGGCCTTCGCGCTTGCGCCGGGTCAGCTCTCCACCGTGATCGACACCGATCGCGGCTCGTACGTGCTCGAAGTCGTGGAGAAGATTCCCGCCGACGAAACCCAGCTCGCCGCGCAGGAGCAGCAGCTCACGCAGATGATCTTGACGGAGAAGCGGCGCAATATCGTGATGTCCTGGGTGGAGCAGCTTCTCGCGAACGCGAACATCGTGGATATGCGCGGAGGAAGCCCCGTGCCGTGGAAGCCGGATCCTTCCGCGTTCCGCTACTCGCGTCCTTCGGTTTGAGCGCTGCCGCGCGGAATCGCCTGTTCGTTCGGCTTGGGTGAGACTTCCGGTGGGGAAGGCGCGGGGGCCGCGCTCTCCTCGCTCACGTTGCTGCTCGCCACGGGCTTCGGACGGCTCTCCACTGGCTCATCCAATTCGGCCAGATTGATCTCACGTTGAAAATCGGTGGAGATGCGCCGCAGCTCGCGCATTCCCTTTCCCAGGCCGCGGGCGACTTCCGGAATTCTCTTCGGTCCGAACACGAGCAGGACGACGAAGAAGATCACCATCAATTCCCAGCCGCCGATGCCCACTCGTCTCCCCTTCGACCGTCTCAATGCTTCGGGGACGAAACGTTCGCCCGCGCTCGATGGAGAGAGGTGAGCTCACCCGAGCATCGAGGTCAGTACCACCGGAACAGATACGCGGCCAAGATCATCCCCAGGACCGCCATGACGTTCACTTTGAACGACATTCCAAAAGTGATCGAAAACGCGACCAGGTTCAAGGTTCCCGGACCGATCGAGGCCAGCACGGAGCGCAGGAAGAATTCCTTCACTACGCCCTCGGGAAGGAGAACCGCAATGGCTTCCCCCAGCGCGGTGCCAATGATCATTCCGAACACGACCATCACGATGAGAATTCCGATTCGCTTCTGGCGAGTCATGACCGCCCCTCCCGTTTGCGCAGCGCGAGGTCCCGCCCCAAGATCACGGTGACCTCCAGCAAGAGCTCATCGTTGCGCTGCAGGCACGGCTCTCCCACGCCCAAAGAACGCGAGACCGATTCGGCATAATTGGACACGCCAACGCGATCGAGCACGATGGTTTCCTCATAGTCGGAGCGATCGGCGTTGCGAATGTCCACCACATCGAAGCCGGACGAGCGCAAGTCTTCGGCGGCGTCGAGCCCGGCGCGGGCGATGCCCGATCCGTTCAGCACTTCGACGCGCACTGCTCCGCCCTCCCGGCGCTGCGATTCGCTCGCCGTCGCCATCCGGCTGCGCGAGTACGCGATCCACAGCGCCACGATGAGGACGCCCACAATCCAGACCGACCGACGCATCATCATCATCCTCCCCACCTCACGTCCCTAACGAGAAGCCAGCTCCTCCAGAACCTGGCGAATACCCGAGCGCACTTTGTGATAGGTGTCCTCGAGCTTTTCGGGAAGCACTTTCGTCTCCGCCGTCACCGGCATGAAGTTCGTGTCCCCGAGCCACCGCGGAACGACATGAAGATGCACATGCCCGGGAATGCCCGCCCCCGCCACGCGCCCCAGGTTCATGCCGAAGTTGAATCCCTCCGCATCGAGCGCCCGGACCAGCGCGCGCTGCAGCACGTCGGCGAGCTGCATCATTTCCAGTTTCTCCTCATCCGACATCTCCGCGAGCGTGGCGACGTGACGATGCGGAATCACCATCGCATGGCCGTTGTTGTACGGATAGAGATTCAGAACGATGTAGCAAGTCCGGCCGCGATGCACGATCAAATTTTCGGCCCCGTCCTCCAGGCAGGCGATGTCGCAGAAGACGCAGCTCTGGGTCTCCTGGCCGATGGAGGAGATGTACTTCATCCGCCAGACGGCCCACAGTCGCTGGAGCAGCGTTCCTTCGGTGCGGTCGTCGCCGTTCAAGAGCGCCTCGCCGATTCTTCCGAGCGCCGCCGCGCCAACGCATCCTCGACTTCCCGTAATTGATCGGGGGTGTTCACGCCCAAGATTTCCTCGGGCGATGCGGCCAGCACCGCCTGCACGATCTTCCCGCGCCGGCGAAGAATTCCGATCGCGTCGGTCAGGTAATACTCCCCTTGAGCATTGTCGTTGGTGAGTGCGTCGAGGGAAGGGCCGAGCTCGCGCGCATCGAAGCAATAGATGCTCGAGTTCACTTCGGTGATGCGGCGCTGTTCCTCCGTCGCATCCTTCTCCTCTACGATGCCCACGAAGGTTCCGTCCGCATTGCGCACGATCCGCCCGTAGCCGGTGGGATTGGAGAGATGCGCAGTCAAGACCGTGGCCGCGGCACCCGCCTGATGATGGCGTTGGCGCAGCGTCGTGAGTGTGGCGCCGCGCAAAAGGGGTGCATCTCCCGCCAGCACCACCACGTCCCCGGTGAATCCATCGATCTGTGCGCGGGCGCGCTTCACGGCGTCGCCCGTGCCCAAGCGTTCCGGCTGCTCGACGAATTCCCAGCCTCGATTCGCGAAGAGCTCGCGCACGCGATCGGCACCGCGCCCCACCACCACGACCACGCGCTCGAGACCGGACTCGCGCGCCGCGCGGCCGACGTGCGCTAAAAGCGGCTCGCCGGCCGCTTCATGAAGAACCTTCGGCAAGTCGGATTTCATTCGCTTGCCCTCGCCCGCGGCGAGGAGAATCGCCATTCCACTCATCGTGCCTCGTCCCCACCCAGGAAAACGTTGTCGATCAGGCGTGCCTTTCCGGCGCGCACGGCTGCGGCGAGAAGCGCCGGACGCGAGGGATCGCTCCACGGAGCGAGCTCCTCGCGATCGACGATCTCCACGTATTCGACCGCGAGAAGCGCTTCCTTGTCGATCTCTTCGCGCACGAGCTTCACCAGCTTCGGCCCGTCGCGCTCACCGCCATCGTAGGCCTTCTTCGCGCGAAAGAGCCCGCGAGAAATCGCGGTCGCGGCGCGGCGCTCTTCCGGGCGAAGGTACGCATTGCGCGAGCTCATCGCGAGCCCGTCGGCTTCGCGCACCGTCGGTCCCAGCACGATTTCACCCGGCAAATGAAGATCGCGAGCCATTCGCCGGATCAAGATGGCCTGCTGCGCATCCTTCATTCCGAACACGGAAAAGTCCGGACGCACGATGTTCAAGAGCTTTGTCACGATGAGCGCGACACCGTCGAAATGTCCAGGTCTTCCGCGACCGCACAATGGTTGGGCCAGTCCCGGGACCGTCACTTTGGTTTGAAATCCGGGGGGATACATTTCGCGAACGCTGGGAACGAACAAGAAGTCCACGCCACAGCTCTCGGCAAGGGAGCGGTCCCGCGGCAGATCACGCGGATAGGATTCGAAATCCTCTCCCGGCGCAAACTGGGTCGGATTCACGAAGATGGAAAGCACCACGGCGGCCTGCCGCTCCTGCGCCAAGCGCACGAGCGACAGATGTCCTTCATGAAGGGAGCCCATCGTCGGGACGAGGGCAACGAGCCGGCCGGCTTCTTTCGTCTCGCGAACGAAGCCGCGGATCTGCTCAATCCCCGTCGCTTCTCTCACGAGGAGAGCGCGCCTCCGAGGAGCTGTAGCTGTGATCGATGTCGGGGAACACCCCGGAGCGAACTTCCCGGCGAAACGCCGCGACCGCCTCGATCATCGTCTCGCGAAGCGAGGCATAGCGCTTCACGAACTTGGGAGAAGGCTTGTCATCGATTCCCAGAAGATCGTGGAACACGAGCACCTGGCCATCGCATTGCGGGCCAGCGCCGATTCCGATCGTGGGAATGGTGAGCGAGCTAGTGATCTCGCCGGCCAATTCGAACGGCATTCCCTCGAGCACGATGGAAAAGCAGCCGGCGCGCTCCAGAAGAGCCGCATCTTCGACGAGGCGGCGCCGTGCTTCGCGAGTTTTTCCTTGGACGCGAAAGCCGCCGAAACGATGCACCGATTGCGGCGTCAATCCCACATGGCCCATCACCGCGATCGACGCATCGGTGAGCGCCCCCACCGTATTCAAGAATTCGCGCCCGCCCTCGATCTTGACCGCCTGCGCTCCCCCCTCTTTGATCATCCGTCCCGCGTTCTTCACTGCGTCCGCGGGATTCGTTTGATAGGAGAGAAACGGCATGTCGGCGACCACCAATGCTTTCGGTTTCGCGCGGCTCACCATCGTCGTGTGGTAGACGATTTCATCCACGGTGACGGGCAGCGTGTTCTCGTGCCCCTGCACGACCATTCCCAAGGAGTCCCCTACCAAGAGAACATCCGCGCCGGCTTCGTCGCAGATCTTGGCCGACGGATAGTCGTAGGCCGTGACCATGGTGATCTTCTCGCCATGCTTTTTCATGGAAAGAAGAGTCCGAACCGTATTGGCGTGGGCAGCTTTGATGGCAGCCCTCCTTTGAGCGCGTCCGAGTCTACTTCAGCAAAGGGGGAGCGTCGACGCCTCTCAGGGTGGGGTATGGTGACCCCATGACGAGGGGAGCGATCGCCGCTGCCATCTTCTTTCTCGCGGCTCACGCCGCGGCGGCTTGGGCCGGGGGCCAGTGGTGGGGCTTGCACTTCGCCCGCTATTTGGATGCCGGCCGGATTCTTCTGTGTCTTGGGGTCGGCGCATTGGCGGCACGAGGGGTGTGGTCTTCCGGCCAGGATGCGAGTGGCCTCCCCATCCGGATGCAATGGCTCCTTCCCCTGGCGGCGTTCGCGGCGTTTTGGCTCCTGCGGGATCGTTTGCACTTTCTGGGAGACGGCTCGGTGTTCTCGCAGGTGCGCGCGGAATGGTCCGCGTGGGCCAGCCGCGAGCCATTGGGACATGTGATTGCACACGCGCTGCACAACGTTTCCGATTCTCTCGGCATCGAATTCGAGCGCCTGTTCGAAATCTGGAGCTGTCTTCTGGGGGTGGTGCTGGTCGCGGTGCTCGTGCACGCCGACCGGGCGACGAAATCGAGCGGCTTGCTCCTGGCCATGGCGCTCACGACGGCGGCGATCCAGCTCTACTTCGGCTACATCGAGCACTATCCGCCGGTCGCGCTCGTCACCGTATTGCTGCTTCTCGAGATGCGCCGGATCATGCAGCGTCCCCGCACTTTGGTGATTGCGTTCGCGCTCTTTGCCCTCGCGCTTTTCCTGCACCTTTCTTCCGTCATTCTCATTCCCGCGCTCGCCTTCGCCATGCTCCGGCAATTGCAATTGCGAACGCCGCGCATTCGCGTGGTTGCGTTGGCGGAGTCCGCCGCAGTCGCCGGATTGGCGATCGTCGCTTGGCAGGCGATCTTCGGCCGCATTCCCGGTGCACCGACATTGGTTGGCTACTTGGGAGTGCTGGCCAGCACGAATCAATACCTCACCGGATCCACGCACGATGCCTCTTCGATCGCGCCGCCGCTCTTCTCGATGCGCCACTTGCTCGCCTTCTTGAACTTGCAATTGCTGCTCGTTCCGATTGCGCTTCCGCTGGCGGTGGCCGGTGTCGTTCGCCTGGGAATCCGCCGGCTGTGGGCGAGGCCGTGGGAATTCTCGCTGGCTTTGACGTCGGCGGGATACTTTCTCGCGCAGTTCTTGTTTGATCCCTACTTGGGTGCACCGCGCGATTGGGACACGCTGGCGACGGGCGCATTCCCGGTGGCCTTTCTCGCCGCACGCCTTCTCCCCGATCTCGTCGCGAGTGCGGCGTCCCGGGCGCTTCTCGTGGGTCTCGCCGCGACGCATTCCTTCGCGTTCGTTCTCGTGAACGCCACGCCGGCGGCGGCCGTCGCGCGCTTCGAAGAGCTTCCGCTGGCCGCCGGGCAAGTCGACTTCACAATGGGGACGCGCGCGTTGCGTGCCGGGGATTTGCCCGAAGCGGCACGGCGCTTCGAAGCGGTCGTGAAGGCGGCGCCCTATTCGACGCTCGGCTGGTTCAGTTTGGGCATGACGCGAGAGCGCCAACGCGATTTCGAGAAGGCGCGCGATGCATTCGCGCATGCGCTCGCCGCACGCAAAGTCGATCAGCGCGTCGCCGCGGACCAAATCCTCGAACGATTGGCGCGCGCCGCAATGGAGACGGGACGGAACGACGAGGCGCACCGTGCGCTGGAGTTCGCCCTGAACGAGAATCCTTCCTCGGAGTCGGTGCGCATTCTCGCGGGAGTCTTGGCGCTGCGCGAGCAAAGGCCGGACGAAGCGCTGCGTCTCGTCGAGCCGCTCTTGAAGTCCGCCACGAGTCCCGCGCCCTGGATTCTCGCCGCCGATGCGCTCGATTCTTTGGGACGCGGAAGTGAAGCGAACGCGCATCGAGCCGAAGCGGCGCGCCGTTTTCCGGGGGCGCTGCGCTCAGCTCCTTCGACCACTGCGCCTTAGCTTCAGATCCCTGTGTCTTGAGGCGAGCGGGCGTACCGGTTGTTGCAGCTGCACTTCTTCCTTCGCCGGTTCGCCGCAGGAGCAAGCCGGTGCCTCGCGGCGAAATGGCGTACCGGAGGCGCAGCAGCGGTCGCCGCTCAGATTCCCGGTGTCTCGAGTCGAACTGTGTACCGCAGCGCGCCGGTAATGGATGCGCGCGAGGACCTGCAGTGGAGACGAGAGACACCG
>Ga0111539_10000804_pt1 | contig 40829 bp, 35 predicted proteins | sample RhiMethybrSRZTD1_FD_79667 | JGI IMG/M metagenome (GOLD analysis project Ga0111539, IMG submission 79667) | Populus rhizosphere microbial communities from Tennessee, USA - Rhizosphere MetaG P. TD hybrid SRZTD1 (version 2) (version 2) | ecosystem: Host-associated > Plants > Roots > Rhizosphere >... | reverse complement strand
TGCGCAGAGGCAGTGTTCGCGAACAGCGTTGCTGCCAAAGTCATGACCATGGTGGCGGTCAACGCCCGGCCCCACGGCCGGACCGATACGGTCCGATGATCCATTGTAACTGTTCCCTTGTTATTTCCGTCCGCGGCGAATGACGCCCCAAATTGCCGCTGGTTGCCTGGCTCTGTCCGGGTCAAATACGGCGGGAGCGTGACGCCTGATAGCCGAATTCCCCTCTGCAATAAAGCCACGAATGCGCTGAAAATGCGGCCCGTCGTGGCCCTCTCGCCTTATGATAAATTCCTGCAAAACCGGACCGAATCGCATTCGCACAACACTCGCGCCGCCCTCGACTGCCCATGCGGGGACCGCTTTGCGCCCATCGCGACGTTTCGTCGTGCTCGGCGCGCTGTCTGCAGCGACCGGGTTCGGTCTGCGGCCGGCGCATGCCCAGCGAGCTGCTCACGCCATCGCAATGCACGGGGAACCGGCATGGGGGCCGGGTTTCAGCTATCCGCTCTACGCCAATCCGCAAGCGCCGAAAGGCGGTCACCTGACGCACGGCGTGCTCGGCAGCTTCGACTGCCTCAACCCTTTCATCGTGAAAGGACTGCCGGCTGCCAATATGAGGGGCTACATCGTCGAAAGCCTCCTCGCCCGCGGCTACGACGAGCCGTTCACGCTCTACGGCCTTCTGGCCGACAGTGTCGCGACTGATGCCGCGCGCTCCTACGTCAGTTTCAAAATCAATCCGGCAGCCCGTTTCGCCGACGGCAAGCCGGTGACGCCGGCTGACGTGATCTTTTCCTGGGAGCTGCTGCGCGACAAAGGCCGACCGAATTTCCGCACCTATTACATCAAGATCACCAAAGCCGAGGCAACCGATGCGCGCACGGTGCGCTTCGACCTTTCCGGCGCCGACGACCGCGAATTGCCGCTTATCATCGGGCTGATGCCGGTGTTGGCAAAGCACGCCGTCAACGCCGATACATTCGAGGACACCAGTTTCGACCCGCTGCTTGGCAGCGGGCCCTATACCGTCAGCAATGTGAAACCCGGCGAGAGTGTCACCTTCACACGCGACAAAAACTATTGGGGACGCGATCTCGCCATCAATCGCGGCCTCTGGAATTTCGACAGGATCCGTTACGACTACTATCGCGACGGCAACACGCATTTCGAGGCGTTCAAGAAAGGGCTCTACGACCTGCGGGTCGAGACTGATCCGGGGCGCTGGCAGACCGCTTACGACTTTCCTGCAATGCGCGATGGCCGCGTCGTCAAGGAAGACCTGCCTTACGGATTGCCCAAGGGCATGCAAGGCCTGGTGTTCAATACGCGACGTTCGGTCTTCTCCGATGTCCGCGTGCGCGAGGCGATCCTGCAGTTGTTCGACTTCGAGTGGCTCAACCGCACTTACTTCTTCAGTCTTTATAAGAGAACCGCGAGCTATTTCGACGGCTGCGATCTGTCGGCACACGGGGTGCCCGGCAATGCGCGCGAGCGCGAGTTGCTGGCTCCATTCCCGGACGTCGTGCGGGCGGACATCATGGACGGCACCTGGTCTCCGCCCGTTACCGACGGCTCAGGACACGACCGTCCTGTGCTCCGCCGCGCCTTCGCGCTATTCAAGGCTGCGGGTTACGAGCTCAAGGGCACCCAACTGTTGCATACCGCAACGGGACGACCGCTGTCGTTCGAAATTCTCGCAACAACGCGCGATCAGGAGCGTGTCGCGCTCGCCTTCGTCCGCAATCTCAAGCGTGCAGGCATCGAGGCGCGCGTCCGTGCCGTCGATGCCACGCAATATGAGCGGCGCCGCATCGCTTTCGACTTCGACATGATCGAGTACCGATGGGAGCAGTCCTTGTCGCCCGGCAACGAACAGCTGTTCTACTGGGGCTCTGCCGCGGCGGATCAACAGGGCAGCCGCAATTATATGGGCGTCAAATCCAAGGCCGTCGACGCCATGATCGGCGCGATGCTCGGTGCAACAACCCGAGAGAATTTCGTCGCCGCGACCCGCGCACTCGATCGGGTCCTGCTGTCGGGCTTCTATGTCGTGCCGCTTTATTTCCCGCCCGTGCAATGGGTGGCGCGCTGGGCACGAATCGCGCATCCCTCACGGACATCGCTATTCGGTTATTTGCCGGAAACGTGGTGGCAGAAGGACCTCAAGCCTTGAGGCGCTGGCGATGATCCTCGGCGGAATCAACCGGGCAGCTGGTATCACCACAACGCTTGATGATCTCTTTCGCCGTGCCGGGGTTCGGCACCCCGAAGCCCCCGCGCTCGTTGACGCGCCGAACCGCCAGAGCTTCACCGATGGCGCGGCGCGCACCCTGAGTTATGCGCAGGCCGATCACGCAATTTCCGCCGTCGCGGCACGCCTCCGTTCTTTCGGCCTGCCGACCGACGCCGTCGTGGCGATGCAATTACCCAACACGGTCGACAGCATTGTCGCGTTTCTCGGAATCCTGCGCGCCGGCATGATTGCCGCACCCGTGCCGCTCCTCTGGCGCCGCCGCGACATGGTTGATGCGCTGGGCCGCGTCGGCGCGAAAGCGATCGTGACATGCGCCCGCGCCGGAAGCGTTGCCCATGCGGAGATCGCGATGCATACAGCGGCGGCCCTGTTTCCGGTCCGTCATATCTTTGGCTTCGGCCGGGATTTGCCTGATGGGATTGTGTCACTGGACGACGCGTTCGCCCCGGGTGGCGCCGATCTCTCTGCCGCCTCTGTTCGCCCGGATGCCGCGGCTGCGCACGTCGCAGCCATCACATTCGGGGTTGATGCGCGCGGTGCAACTCCGATGGCGCGCAATCATATCGAACTCATCAGCGGCGGACTCGCCATTGTGCTGGAAGGCGGAATTGCAGCCGACGCGCGCCTGCTATCGACGGTCCCGGTTGGCTCATTCGCGGGTCTCGCACTCACGCTGATGCCCTGGCTTCTCTCAGGCGGCACGTTGCATCTTCATCATGGATTCGAGCCACTCACGTTTGGCGCGCAGCGCGACGCGACAGACTTTGAAGTAATGACGCTGCCTGCGGCTGCATTGCCCGCAATGGCGCCGGCAGGCCTTCTTGGCGGCGAAGCCTGCACGCTTGTTGCGCTGTGGCGCGCGCCGGAACGGATGATGACTGCGACACCCTATGAGAACGTGCCGACTGTGGTCGATGTGTCGAGTTTCGGAGAAACCGGAATCGTCGCTGCACGACGAGGCGCAAACGGGCCTCCGCTCGCGATCCCGCACGGCGTCATCAGCGTGCCGCGCGGTGCAATTGGCGCGATGACGGTTATCGAAACGGCACGCAGCGGTACGGGCACGCTTTTGCTGCGTGGCCCCATGGTCCCGGCCGCCGCGTTTCCCCCGGGTGCGGACGCGCCGCATCTTTCGCCTGACCGCGCCGGTTACTTTGACACCGGATATGCCTGCCGGCTCGATCCATCGAACCAGACGCTCGCGATCGCCGTGCCGCCTCCCAACATCGTCGGCATCGGCGGCTATCGCTTGCGACAAAACGATCTCGACGCCTGCCTTGATAAGGCGGCGCCCGACGCAACCCTCGTCGCGCTTCCCGATCGCGCGCTCGGACAGCGGCTCGCCGGCACCGCTCAGGACAAAAAAGCGGTCGCCGCCACGCTGGAGCTGCAAGGCGCCAATGCGCTGATATCAGGCGCATTTCGCCAGCGCGGCGGCGCTGACGCCGCGTAGTTTCGGCTGTTCGTTGACGGGGCATTAACAGCGCTCGACTAGATTCGCGCCACCCACAAACTGCGCGTGCGCCCGGATGTCGCTGCAAGGACCGCTGATCGTGGTCGCCGAACAACCGGCGACGGAGCTGGTGCAGGCGCTGAGCACCGCGGGCGCATTTCCAATCGTCGAATGCAAGTGGGCCGATGCGCCGGCCGCATTCCTCACCGTGAAGCCTGCCGCAATCGTCATCGCCGAGCCGGGCGCGCCGGCCAATATCGCTTCGGCCCGCATGCTGTGCCTGCAGGTCGCCACCGTGAACGGCCCGATCGTGCCGGTCATCGCCCGCGTGTGCGGCGATGAGGATGCGGCCGTGCCGATCGCGCTGCCGGCCGACGCCACGCTGCCTGTCGAGCGTCTGCTTGCGCGCCTGCAGTTCGCGATGCGGGTGCGCGCGCTGCATGCCACCGTTCTGCGCCGGATCGAGCTCTTCACTTCGCATGACGGCAAGTTGCCCGCGCTGCCGGTCGGCGACGCGCTCGTCGATGCGACTGTCCTGATTGCCGGCCGCGGGCCTCTTTATCCGACGCTAAGCGTCGCCATGGGCGAGCGTGTGAAGGTTGCCGGTGCGCTGAGTGTGGAGGCGGCCGCGCGCCATCTCAACATGCGCGACATTGACGGCATCGTCGTCGGCGACGGCTTCTCTCCACGAATGGTGGAGGCCTTCCTGACCGTACTGGCACAAGAGCCGCGTTTCCGTGACATTCCGGTCGCGGTGATCGGCGAAACGCCACCCGAATTTGCAGATGCCCTGCCGAACATTGAACATGTCGCGGCCGACCCGGCGCGGCTTGTCGCGCGGCTCATTCCGCTGGTTCGCCTGCGCGCCTTCGAGGCGCGGCTCAAGCGGATGCTCAAATCGCTCGACACCGATGGCGTATTCGACCCGCAAAGCGGCCTCCTCACACGGGATTCATTCTGGCATGATCTTAAGATGGCGATCAGCGAAGCAGCTGACCGCAGCATGCCGCTTTCTGTTGCGCGCTTTTCATTCGGGAAGGATCTCGACGAGCGCGCCAGTCTCGATGCAGCGCGGCTGATGTCCCGGCTGATCCGCAATATCGATTTTGCGGTGCGTGACGAGGAAGGGGCCTTTCTGGTCGCCTTCACACAGACCGATCTGCGCAGCACCCACGTGACCGTCCGCCGCCTCGCGACGTCGCTGAAACGGATGATCCTCGCGCCACAAGGCGAGGAACCGCCGGCGGCGAATGTCACCCTGGCGACGTTGAAGGCAGGCGACACCCTCGATACGCTGATGATGCGCGTCGTGGGCAGCCGCATGGTTGCGGCCGAATAGACAGCGGCCTAGGCTCCCGGCAAAAGGAGCCCCCAATGCCCAATCATCAAGCGGTCCGTATCGACGTTGTTTCCGACGTGGTCTGCCCGTGGTGCTTTATCGGCAAGCGCCGGCTCGAGAAAGCGATCGCGCTCAACCCCGACATTCCGGTCGAGGTGCACTACCGCCCCTATTTCCTCAACGACTGGATCCCGCGCGAAGGTATCTCGCGCGAGGAGTATCTGACCACCAAGTTCGGTTCGCCCGAACGCTACAACGGTATCGCGCAGCGCGTGCGCGCGGCGGCGGCGTCCGAAGGGCTGACATATGCCATCGACAAAATCAGCCGGCAGCCAAATACGCTCGATGCTCATCGCCTGATCCGATGGGCAGAAGGTATCGGCAAGGCCGCCGAGATGAAGCAAAAATTAATGGACCTTTATTTTACGGAAGGTGCTGATCTCACCAACCACGCCGTGTTGGTGCAGGCCGCAACCGACGTCGGTCTTGATGCCGAGGATATCCGCGCGGCGCTCGCCAACGACAAGGACGCCGCCGAGGTCGAGCGTGAGGCGCTCTCCGCCAAAGAGGCCGGGATCCAGGGCGTTCCCTGCTTCATCCTTGGAGGAAAGTTCGCCATCTCTGGCGCGCAGGCGCCGGAGGATCTCGCTGAAGCGATTGCGCGCCTGTCGGAGTCGGCCGACGCCGCCGAATAGTCCTCGGACCTTCTCATGAAGATCACCGCTGCCGTGGTGCATGAGCGCTCCGGTCCGTTCATCATCGAGCAACTCGATCTCTGCGATCCGCGCAACGATGAGCTGCTGGTCGAAGTCGTAGCCAGCGGCATGTGCGCCACCGACCTGCACGGCCGCGACGCCTACTATCCGACCAAGTTTCCCAAGGTTTTCGGTCACGAGGGCGCCGGCATCGTGCGGGCGGTCGGCAAACTGGTCACAAAGTTCAAACCGGGCGACCATGTCGTGATGGCTTATCCCTGGTGCGGCGAATGTCCGAATTGCAAATCGCAACGGCCGAGCTACTGCCTGCACGCCTTCGATCTGAAGATGAACGGGACGCGTGCTGACGGCTCGACACTGCACGCGAAGGACGGCAAGCCGGTCTACAGCGCCTTCTTCCAGCAGTCCTCGTTCGGTAATTTCACCATCGCCAACGAACGTTTTGCGGTGAAAGTCCGCAACGATGCGCCGATCGAGCACGTTTGCGCGCTCGCCTGCGGCGGCCAGACGGGCGCCGGCGCGGTTCTCAACGTGATGAAGCCGCGTGCGGGCGACAGTTTCGTCGTATTCGGCGTCGGCGCCGTGGGCCTGTCCGGTCTGATGTCAGCCAAGATTGCGGGCTGCGACCCCATCATCGCAGTCGATGTGCACGAGCATCGCTTGGCGCTCGCCCGCACGCTCGGCGCGACGCACACCATCAATCACTCCAACCGCACCGATGTCGTCGACGAGATCCGCAAGATCACCGGGCTTGGCGCACGCTATTCACTGGAGACCTCGGCCCTTCCGTCCGTGTTCCGCGAGGCGGTCGATTGCCTGATGCCGGCCGGCACCTGCGTCTTGCTCGGCAGCGCACGCAAGGGCACCGAAACATCATTCGAGATGCCGTTTTTGCAGAACGGCCGCACTGTGCGCGGCGTGATCCAGGGCGATAGCGTGCCGCAGGAGTTCATCCCGCTCCTCGTCGACCACATCGTCGCCGGCCGCTTCCCGGTCGAGAAAATGATTACGTTCTATCCGCTTGATAAAATAAATCGCGCCGCGGAGGAATCGGTCTCCGGCAGCACCATTAAGCCCGTCCTGCGCATGCCGCACTGAGCGTCAGGCGGCTTTGGCCTGCTCGGCGATGCCTGCAAGCCGCCTTAGCACCGCGGCGGTGCCCTTCAGCCGATCCTCGGGACGCGGCCATTCGTCGAAGAAGACCAGCTGCTGGCCCTTGGGGTTCTTCGGATCGGCACGCATGCGGACTCCGGAGCCCTGCTCGCGAATGAAGGCAATCAGCCCTTCCGGATTGGCAAACACATTGTCACGGAACGACAGCACGATGCCTTTCGGTCCCGCCTCCACCTTCTCGACATTGGCGCGTCGACTCAACGCCTTAATCGCCACCACCTGCAGCAGATGTTCAACCTCTTGCGGCAATTTACCAAACCGATCCACAAGTTCGGCCGCAACGACGTCAATGTCGCGTTCGTCGTCGATGTCGGCGAGCCGCCGGTAAAGCGACAACCGCACCGACAGGTCGGCGACATACTCCTCCGGAATGAGCAGAGCCGCACCAATGGTGATCTGCGGCGACCAGCGATCGGCGGCCGGCGCGGCAATCCCCGCCTTGAGGCTCGTAACCGCCTCTTCGAGCATCTGCTGGTAAAGCTCGAAGCCGATTTCCTTGATATGGCCCGACTGCTCCTCGCCGAGCAGGTTACCGGCGCCGCGAATATCGAGATCGTGCGAGGCGAGCTGGAAACCCGCGCCCAGCGTATCGAGCGACTGCAGGACCTTCAGCCGGCGCTCGGCCTGTGGCGTGATTTTCTTTTGCACCGGCAGCGTGAGCAGCGCGTAGGCACGCAGCTTGGCACGCCCCACCCGCCCGCGCAGCTGATAGAGCTGCGCCAGGCCGAACCGGTCGGCGCGATGCACGATCAGCGTATTGGCGGTCGGAATATCGAGACCAGATTCGATGATCGTGGTCGAGAGCAACACGTCATATTTGCCGTCGTAGAAGGCCGACATGATGTCGTCGAGCTCCGTCGGCGGCATCTGGCCGTGCGCGACCGCGACCCTCACTTCCGGCACGGTCTTGTCGAGGAAATCCTTGCCGCCGGCGAGGTCCTCGATACGCGGACAGACATAGAAGGCTTGCCCGCCGCGATATTTCTCGCGCAGCAGCGCCTCACGCACCGTGATCGGATCAAATGGCGACACGAACGTGCGCACCGCGAGCCGGTCGACCGGCGGCGACGCAATGATCGAGAGGTCTCGCACGCCGGTGAGCGCCAGCTGCAGCGTGCGCGGGATGGGCGTCGCGGTCAGTGTCAGCACGTGCACTTCCGAGCGTAGCGCCTTGAGCTTCTCCTTGTGCGCGACACCGAAATGCTGCTCCTCGTCGACCACCAACAGCGCCAGATCCCTGAATTTTATGGTCTTGCCGAGCAGAGCATGCGTACCGATCACGATATCGATCGTGCCGTCGGCGAGGCCCGCCCTCACCTTGGCTAGCTCGGCGGCCGGGACGAGCCGCGACGCCTGCGCAACGTTCACGGGAAAGCCGCGGAACCGTTCGGAAAATGTCTTGAAGTGCTGGCGCGCCAGCAGCGTCGTCGGCACAATCACCGCGACCTGCTTGCCGCCGAGCGCGGCGATGAAGGCCGCACGCAACGCGACTTCCGTCTTTCCAAACCCGACGTCGCCGCAGATGAGACGGTCCATCGGTCGGCCCGAGCCCAGATCTTTGATCGTCGCGTCGATGGCCGCCAGTTGGTCGTCGGTTTCCTCGTAGGGAAACCCGGCACAGAACTCGTCATAGGCGCCGGAGCCGATCGTCAAACGCGCCGCCTCGCGCAGCTGGCGTTCCGCGGCAATCCTGATCAGCTCACCTGCGATTTCGCGGATACGGCTCTTCATGCGCGCCTTGCGCGCCTGCCAGTTGCCACCGCCGAGCCGGTCCAGGTCGACGGTTGCTTCTTCCGAGCCATAACGCGACAGCAGGTCAACGTTTTCGACCGGTAGATAGAGCTTGGCGCCTTCGGCGTAATGAATTTCCAGGCAATCGTGCGGGGCCCCCGCTGCTTCGATCGCCTGCAGCCCCTCAAACCGTCCGATGCCATGATCGACATGCACCACGAGATCGCCGGGCGCGAGGCTGGTCGCCTCGGCGATGAAATTCTCCGCGCGCCTAGCGGCGCGCCTGGGCCGCACAAGCCGGTCGCCAAGAATGTCCTGTTCGCTGATGATCGCCGCATCGTCGGTCTCGAAACCGGATTCGATGCCGAGCACTGCGAGCGCAACCGACGTCTTCGGCAGAGCCAGTGCCGCGCCCCAATTGGAAACTGGCGTTAGATTGTGGAGTTTGTGATCGGCGAGCACGTGGCTCATGCGCTCGCGCGCACCATCGCTCCACAATGCGATTGCCACGCGTTTGCCCTCGGCCTGCAACGCAAGCACATGGGTGCTCACCGCCTCAAAGACGTTTGCGCCCGGTTCGGCGCGTTCGGCCGCGAAATTGTGCCCGCCCCGCGCACCCACTTCGATCGCATTTTCCTCCGGCACCCCAAATGGCGTGAGCCGCGCCAACGCCGATCCATCAAGGCGCGATTTCCATTCCTGTTCGCCGAGATACAGCCATTCCGGCGGCAACGGCTTGTAGACCGGCGTGACGCCCTGCTTGAGGGCATCGCGGCGCGCATCGTGATAGTCGGCTATTTGCGAAAAACGCTCATGCGCCGCGTCTTCGGCGAGGTGTTCAACCGCGACAGCGGTCCCCGGGAGAAAATCGAACAACGTCTCAAGCCGGTCGTGAAATAACGGCAGCCAATGCTCCATGCCGGGATAGCGGCGGGCTTCGCTCACCGATTCATAGAGCAGGTCGTCTGGCGCCGCCGCGCCGAACTCAGCAATGTAACCTGTGCGAAAGCGGCGGATCGTCTCGGTGACGAGCTGGAACTCCGCCACCGGCACAAGGTCGAGCCGCCGGATCTGCTCTTCGCTGCGTTGGGTCTGCGCGTCGAAGATTCGTATCGTTTCCAGGGCGTCGCCGAAAAAGTCGAGGCGGACGGGCATGTCCATGCCCGGCGGATAAAGGTCGAGGATGCCGCCGCGCACGGCATACTCGCCCGGCTCCCGCACGGTCGAGGCGCGGGTAAATCCATTCAGCTCGAGCCAATCGACGATCCCCTGCATGCCGATGACGTTGCCGGGCGCGACCGACAATGCGTGCGTCGATACGAAGTCACGAGCCGGGACGCGCTGGAGCGCGGCGTTGATCGTGGTCAGCAGAATGGACGGCTTGTCGCGCCCCTTCACGCGAACAAGGCGCGACAATGCGGTCATGCGCTGTGCGACCACGGCGGCATTCGGCGAGACACGGTCGTAGGGCAGACAGTCCCATGCCGGGAATTCCATGATCTCGATATCGGGGCCGAAAAAGATTAGCGCGCGCGACAGCGCCGCCAAGCGTTGTCCGTCCCGGCAAATGACCGCGAGCGACACGGCCGGCGCATCTTTGCCGGCAGCGATTGCCCGCGCGAGATCGGCGAGCACAAGGCCCTCGGCGCCGTCCGCGACCTGCGCCAGGACGAGCGGCTTACCGGGCTTCAGCAACGCCGCAGGTGACTTGCCGCTCGTACTCACGCCTTCTCCTTACGGTGGAAATCGCGCAGACGGCGAAAGAGCGCGGTGTCGAATTCTTGCGGCGTCATTTCCATTCCATTGACCCAGGCGAAAATCTGCTGATCCGGGACCTCAAGCCAGCGCTCGAGCTCGTCGAGCTCCGCCTCGGTCAGGGACGCCAGGTGCGCATCGGCAAACCCGCCGAGCACGAGGTCCATTTCGCGGATACCGCGATGCCAGCAGCGAAAGAGCAGACGGCGTTGGCGTGGATCCAGGCCCTCACTCGACAGGTTCGTTCCCGTGGTCACGGCATGTCTCCAACGCCAAAAACCCGGACGGGGCCGGGCGGGGTTTTATATAGAGGCCTCGTGCCGCAATGTCAGCCGTTCCTTTGCACAGGGCTGCATTGCGCCGAAATTCCGCACAAGCCAGCATGTCCTCATGCGGCCGCTCGCGCTTAATCCTCTGTTTGGGTCGATCAGGAGCCTGACCGGTGTCGGGCCAAAGCTTGAGAAGCTCTATGCGCGGTTGCTCGACCGCCAAGCGCCGCGCGTTGTCGATCTTCTGTTCCACATGCCGTCCGGTGTGATCGACAGGCGCGCTCGTCCTAAATTACAGGACGTGCAGCCGGGCCAGGTCGTCACGGTTTCGGTGACGGTTGACAAGCATCGGCCGTCGCCGCCGCACCGTTCGCGCGCGCCTTATCGCATCTACGCGCACGATGATACCGGCGACATCACGCTCACTTATTTCAATGCGCGGCGCGACCATCTGGAGAAACTGCTGCCGGTCGGGGAGACCCGATACGTCTCCGGGACTGCTGAGTTCTACGACGGCACCCTGCAGATGGTTCATCCCGACCGTGTCGTCGATGAAGCCGGCTTTGCCGCGCTTCCACTGGTCGAGCCGGTATATCCCCTCACCGAAGGGTTAGCGCTGGGCAATGTCCGCCGCGCAATGGACAGCGCGCTCACCCGCCTGCCCACGATCCCCGAATGGCAGGACGAAGCCTGGATCGCGCGCGAGAAATTTCCGGATTTCAATTCGGCCTTGCGGCATCTTCATCGCCCAAATCAGCCCGGGGACATCCTGCCGGAGAACGCGTCCTGGACGCGGCTTGCCTATGACGAATTGCTGGCCGGGCAACTCGCACTTGCCCTCGTCCGGGCACATATGCGCCGCCAGCCCGGCCGCGGCAGCGCCAGCGAAGGACGCCTGCGGGCGCGCATATTGAAGGCGCTGCCGTATACGCTCACGCATTCGCAGCAAAAGGCGCTCGACGACATCACGACTGATCTCGCATTGCCGCAGCGGATGCTACGCCTGCTGCAAGGCGACGTCGGTTCCGGAAAAACGGTGGTCGCATTTGCCGCGGCGGCGGGCGTCATCGAGGCCGGGCGGCAGGCCGCCATCATGGCGCCGACCGAGATCCTTGCGCGCCAGCATCTGGCAACGATCGCGCCGCTCGCGGAAGCTGCCGGCATTCGCGTTGCCATTCTGACCGGCCGCGAGCGCGGGCCCGCCCGCAAGGAAATTCTCGATCGCCTGGCGCTCGGCGATCTCGACCTTCTTGTCGGAACACATGCGCTGTTTCAGGAAGACGTCGCATTTCACGATCTCGCGCTTGCCGTGGTCGACGAACAGCACCGCTTCGGGGTCCATCAACGGCTTGCTTTGACGCAAAAAGGTGAAGCCGTCGACGTGCTGGTGCTCACGGCGACGCCGATCCCGCGCACGCTCGTGCTCACTTATTTCGGTGACATGGACATTTCGGAGTTGCGTGAAAAGCCGCCGGGGCGGCAACCGATCGACACCCGCGCTGTTCCGCTTTCCCGTCTTGAAGACGTGGAAGATGCGGTTGGCCGCGCCCTCGCGGAGGGCAAACGCGCCTACTGGGTGTGTCCGCTGGTCGATGAATCGGAAAAAATCGACCTGGCGGCGGCACAAGCGCGTTTCGAAGAGCTGCGCAAAAAATTCGACGATCAGGTTGATCTCGTGCACGGCCGCATGAAGGGTACCGACAAGGATGCCGCGATGGCCCGGTTCGCTGCCGGAGAGACGCGGCTGCTTGTCGCTACCACCGTCATCGAAGTCGGCGTCGACGTCCCGGAAGCGACCATCATGGTGATCGAGCACGCCGAGCGGTTCGGGCTGGCGCAATTGCACCAGCTGCGCGGCCGGATCGGGCGCGGGTCAGGCGCATCGACCTGCCTGCTGCTGTACAAGGCACCGCTCGGCGAGACGGCAAAGGCGCGGCTCGCCATTTTGCGTGAAACCGAAGACGGCTTCCGGATCGCCGAGGAAGACCTGCGCCTGCGCGGCGAAGGCGATCTTCTTGGCACGCGCCAGAGCGGCTGGCCCGGGTTTCAGATTGCCCGGCCCGAGCTGCATGGAAAATATCTCGGCGCGGCGCGCGACGATGCGGCACTTATCCTTTCACGTGATCCAAGACTGTCGGAGACGCGCGGCGAAGCGCTGCGTCACTTGCTTTATGTTTTCGGAAAAGACGAGGCGGTCAGATTGATCCGCGCCGGCTGAATTATTCGGCCGCCTCTGCTTTGCGCTTGGCGCGCGCGACCTTCGCCTTGATGGCAAGTGCAGCCAATTTTTTCTGTACCTCGTCCTCGGGCTGCACCATTCCGGCAGAGATGAGAAGCGTCATCGCTTTCTCGACCGAAATGTCGAGCTCGATGAGATCCTTGCGCTTCACATAAAAGAAGAATCCGGTGGTCGGGTTGGGCGTGCACGGCATGAAGGCCGACACGTGCTCGCCAGACGGCAGCTTTTTGACGAGGTCGCCGCCCGGCGGCTGCGACAGGAACACCAGCGACCACATGCCGGGTCCCGGGAATTCGACCAGTGCCACCTTGCGGAAACTCGAGCCGGTCTTCGAAAACAAGCTTTCGAAAATCTGCTTCATCGTCTTGTAGATTGGCCGCACGATCGGCAGCCGGTCGAGCACGCCCTCGCCCCAGCCGACCAGCGTGCGTCCGACCAGGTTTGCCGTGAGGAATCCGAGCAGCGTCAGCGCAACAATCGCAATGATCAGACCCGTTCCCGGAATCGGCCACGGCAGATAGCTTTCCGGCCGGTACGCCGGCGGGATAATCGGCGTCACGAAGCCGTCCACCCAGGTAATGAGCGACCAGATCAGCCAGACCGTAATGGCCAGCGGGCCCGCGACGATGAGGCCGGTCAGGAAATAATTGCGCAGCCGGCCGGCAACACTTGTGTGCGGGGACGCGACCTTCGCGACGTCCACTGTCAATGGATCGCTGGAATTGTTTGCAGTATCGGACATGCGCCCAGTCTATTCCACCGTGACGGATTTCGCGAGGTTCCGCGGCTGGTCCACATCGGTGCCGATGGCGGCGGCCGTATGATAGGCGATCAATTGCACCGGGATTGCATAGACCAGCGGCGTTACCGTCGAGCTCATGTCGGGCAAAGTTATGGTTTCGACGGATGCGATTGCTTCTTTCGCGCCGCGCGGGTCCGTCACCAGGATGATCTTGCCGCCACGCGCGGCAACCTCCTGCATGTTCGATGCGGTTTTCTCGAACACATTGTCATAAGGCGCAATCACGATGACCGGCATCTTCTCGTCGATCAGCGCGATCGGCCCGTGCTTGAGCTCCCCCGCCGCATAGCCCTCGGCGTGGATATAGGAAATTTCCTTGAGCTTGAGCGCACCTTCGAGCGCGATCGGGAAACTGGTGCCGCGGCCGAGGTAAAGCACGTCGCGCGCCTTGGCGAGGATCTGCGCGAGCTTCTCAATCTGAGGCTCGAGCGCAAGCGCGGCCGCCATCAGGCGCGGCGTCTCCACGAGCGCATGCACGAGTTTCTGCTCGTCGGCCGCCGACAGCACGCCGCGCCCACGTCCGGCCGCGATCGCAAGGCAGGCCAGCGTGCTGAGCTGGCAGGTGAAGGCCTTGGTCGACGCGACACCGATTTCCGGTCCTGCCAGCGTCGGCATGACGACGTCGCTTTCGCGCGCGATCGTCGAGGTCGGAACGTTGACCACCGAAAGAATGTGCTGCTTGTTCTCTTTCGCATAGCGCAGCGTCGCCAATGTGTCGGCGGTCTCCCCCGACTGGGAGATGAAGATGGCGAGATCGCCGGATTCAAGCGGCGCGCCGCGATAGCGGAATTCCGAGGCGATATCGATCTCGATCGGCAGCTTCGCGAAGCGCTCGAACCAGTATTTCGCAACCAACCCCGCATAGAATGCCGTGCCGCAAGCCGAGATCGAGACCCGCTTCAGTTTTTTCCAATCGAACGGCAGCGCATCCGGCAGCGCGATCCGCTCGTTGATCATGTCGATGTAATGCGCGAGCGTGTGACCGACCACTTCCGGCTGCTCGTGGATCTCCTTCGCCATGAAATGCTTGTAGTTGCCCTTGTCGACAAGCTGCGCCGATGCCGTGGACTTGAGAATCGGACGCTCGACCTTACGATCCTGTTCGTCGCGAACCTGCACGCCCTTGCGCGTGAGCACTGCCCAATCGCCATCTTCGAGATAGCTGATCGTGTCGGTGAACGGCGCAAGCGCGATCGCGTCGGAGCCGAGATACATCTCCCCATTGCCGTAGCCGACCGCGAGAGGAGAGCCCTTTCGCGCACCGATCAGGAGATCGTCCTTGCCGGTAAAGAGAAACGCCAGCGCAAACGCGCCACGCAGCTGCTTGAGCGAGGCCGCGACGGCGTCTTCCGGCGACTTGCCGCTTTTCATTTCCTGCGTGACGAGATGGGCCACCGCCTCTGTGTCGGTGTCGCTGACGAATTTGCTGCCGCCTTTGGTCAGTTTTTCACGCAGCTCGCGAAAATTCTCGATGATGCCGTTGTGGACCACGGCCACAAGATCTGTTGCGTGCGGATGGGCATTGTCCTCGGTCGGTCGGCCATGGGTCGCCCAGCGTGTATGACCAATGCCGATAGTGCCACCGAGCGGTTCGCGATCGAGACGATCCTCGAGCGCGCGGAGCTTTCCTTCCGCGCGCCTGCGGCCAAGCACGCCTTTTTCAAGCGTGGCGACACCGGACGAGTCGTAGCCGCGATATTCGAGGCGCTTGAGCGCATCGACCAGCTGGCCTGCAACGGGCCCGTTCCCGAGAATTCCGACGATTCCGCACATCCGCCCGGGTGGCCCCTTTGCCCACTCGCTTATGATTTAGCCGCTGCCGCCAAGCCCGAGGAAATCACAACGCATTTCGCCGTGTGACATCGTCTTTCGGCATGAGAGATCCGCGCTTCAGGACTTTTTCGGCTTCTTTTGTGTCAGGTTCTTGCCCAAGGCTTTCACCTGTCGCAAGCGCTTTGCCCAGCCTTCCTTAACCGTTTGCTTGGTACGCGCGATCGCGAGCGCGCCGGCCGGAACATCCTTGGTCACGACCGTTCCGGTGCCGACATAGGCGCCGTCACCGATTTTGACCGGCGCAACGAGCGCGGTGTTCGATCCGATGAACGCACCTTTGCCGATCTCGGTGCGATGCTTTGCCACGCCGTCATAGTTGCAGGTGATGGTGCCGGCTCCGACATTTGCACCCTCGCCTATCCGCGCATCGCCGATATAGGTCAGGTGATTGGCTTTTGCACCGGCCTCGATCTTGGCCTCCTTGACCTCGACGAAATTTCCGATGTGCACGTCCTTGCCAAGGTCGGTGCCCGGCCGCAGCCGTGCAAACGGACCGACGCGTGCGCCCTTGCCAACACGCGCTCCCTCAATATGGGAAAACGATCGTATGGTGGCGCCGTCCTCCACCGTGACGCCCGGCCCGAACACGACGTTCGGCTCGACGGTGACCTCCTTGCCGAATTTCGTGTCGGCTGACAGAAACACCGTTTCTGGCGCGACCATGGTCACGCCTGCTTCCATCGCGGCAGCGCGCAGCCGCTGCTGCAACACCGCTTCGGTCTCGGCGAGTTGCGTCTTCGTGTTGATTCCGCGCACGTCGTCCTCCGAGGTTTCGATCGCCCTTGCCTTCAGACCCATATCGCGGGCAATGGCAACGGCGTCGGTGAGATAGTACTCGCCTTTCGCATTTTTGTTGCCGATCCGGCTCAGAATGCCGAGCGCGTGACTGCCGGCAAGCGCCATCAGCCCGCCATTGCAGAAGTCAATTTTGCGCTCCTCCGGCGAGGAGTCGCGCTCTTCGCGGATCGCCGCAAGCTCGTTCCCTCTCAGCAAAAGCCGGCCATAACCCTTTGGATCCGCCGGCCTGAACCCGAGCACCGCGACGGCAGCACCATCTGCCAGCGCTTCGCGCAATTTCGCAAGAGTCTGCGAACGCACCAGAGGCGTATCGCCGAATATGATGAGAATATCGTCGGCGCCGCGCGCGATCGCCTTGCGCGCCGAAAGAACGGCATGGGCGGTGCCGCGCCGCTCGCGCTGCTCAAAAATCTGCGCCTCTGGCGCGATCCGGCGCGCCTCCCCCTGAACGGTATCATGCTCAGGCCCCACGACGACGGCGATGTCGCGGGTACCGGCCGACTTCGCTGCAGCAATGACATGCGCCAGCAATGTTCGCCCGCCCAATTCGTGCATGACCTTGGGCATGCGCGAATGCATTCGCGTGCCCTCGCCGGCGGCGAGCACGATGGCAAGGCATGATCGACGAGGCATCCGGATTTTGGCTCTCGCTCCCGTACTTGACGCATCCCATAGCCGAGGCGGCTGACAGGCAAAAGCCCGTTACTCGGACATCGTGAACGACGGCAAAAGCGGGATTTGGCGGATTCTGTTAATGTTTTCAATGATTCGCCCATCGAGGACCCCATGGCGATCGAGCCGGCGCCGGTCGAAATCAATTTGCGCGAGCCACGCAAAAGCGGGCGCGACTTTTCTACACTGCTGTGGTTGTGCGGTTGGGGCGTGGCGACCGCCGTTGCGCTAAGCGCGCTTGCCTTAACGAGTCAGACCCAGACCGCAACCGACCGCCTGCGCTCGATTTTCGCAATCAGCGAACCATCCGGCGTTGCGCAAATGCCTCCGCGCATCGCCCAGCTCGAATTGGAGACCCAGATGTTGACCGAGCAGGTCCGCGGCTTGAATGCGGACCGTGACCGGCTCGCCGGGCGCATCGCGGTGCTCCAAAGCAGCGTCGACGACATGACGGGGGCCATCAAGCGGCAGGCGGCCGCCACTGCGGCGGTCCTTGCTGCACGAGCGGCGGCCCCCGCATCGCAGACGCAGCCGAGCATCGCCCCACCGGTGGCCGGTGCGACCCCAGCCGCTGCTGCGCCCGAAGCCAAAACCGATCTCGTCATCACCTCATCTGTTCCTCTGCCGCCCGCACGCGCCGCGGCTGCGCAGGCGGCCGCCGGGCCAGAACCGGCTGCCAGCACGAGCGAGTTCGGCCTCGATCTCGGCGCCGCATCGACGCTGGACGGCGTGCAACAGCGCTGGACGACCGTGAAGGCAAATTTTGGCCCGCTCCTGAGCAACCTGCATCCGCTGGCAGCACCCGAGCGCCGCCAGGGCAAAACGGGCTACCGGCTCGTGGTCGGCCCGCTGCCCAACAGCCCGGCCGCCACCGGGCTTTGCGCTCACTTCAACGCCGCACACACGCCTTGCCGAGCCGTCAAGTTTGAGGGCGAACAGATTGCGCAGCGTTGATCGCCGCGGCATTGCAGCGCCATACTGACCGCATGAAACTGTTTCTTCCGAGCGCGCGGGCGACGAACTGGCTGCTGATCGTCGGATTTTGCTCGATCGGTTACGCGCTCTACATGCGTTATCTCGCGGTGGAGCAGTCGACCGTCGGGCTTGCCTGCCAGGCCGGCTTGAACACGTGGCTCTGCTTCACGCGCGAGATTACCATCGCACTGTTCACGTATTCCGCTTTTGGCTGGGCCGCGCTGGCCGTAGCCGCAGTGAATTTGCTGAGGCCATCGCTTGTCCTGTTCGCAATTGCGCTCGCGGCAGCCTGTTTCGGAGTCGTCCTTTATAATGTCGGACTATCCTCCCTCGCCATCGGCCTGCTCGTGCTCAGCTTTGCGCGTCGCGCGCCTGAGCCAGATTGAAAGCCAGAGCCGCCAGGACCGCGCAGACCCACAGCGACTGCCAATTGGCAAAGGTTTCGTTGAAGACAATGTAGACCACGGACAGCGCGAGCACGCAGGCCGCCGACATGTCCGCAATACCGCGTCCCCCTTTCGCGCGGCCTACGAGAAATCCATGGACGACGAAAGGCAGGATCGCCGCGGTGAGCGGCGCAAAGGGAAAATCGCGGTAGCGCGGATCGAACACCAGACTGAGCGCGACAAGGAAAGCCAGCAACGTCACGCCGATCAAAATGGCCCCGGCGGAACGGCCGAGCGGTTCGCGGGCGCGCTGCCCTTTCGGTCCAAGCAATTGCGCGAAGCTAGGAACGAGGCTCTTTCGCACGATTGCCATGCTCAGAACGACCGGCGCCAGGGATGCGACTGCGGCGAGCATCAGGGAACGCGCCCAACCGGCAATGCCGAGACTCTCGATCGGAATGTTTTCAATCGTCCAGCCGATAAGCGCTCCCCCGACGAGCGCATTCGCGCCTACGCCCAGCCATTGCAAAGTGCGGGCGTGTTCGTCGCGAACATAGATCGCCGCGCCAAATATAATGACGGCAAACAAGATCCCGCCGATACCTTGCCAGATCCAGAACGGATGATTGGAGACTGGCTGCGACCAACCGAATTTCGGCGCGCGTGAATAGCCGTCGAGCAGTCCCCAATGACCGCCGACCGTCCCTTCGAGGGCGCGTTTCCAGGGCTGATCGAAAGCTTCAATGACGTTGACGTGGAAATTCCCAAGCTTGCCGAGCGCGAGCACGTCCTGGATGACCCGTGCCTGGTTGACCGGCGATGGCAGCGCGCCTTCTCGCATGCGGCCAGCGCTCGGCCAGCCGACCTCGCCGATGAGAACTTCCTTGCCTGGAAACGCGTCTACGACTTGCCGGCGGATGGCATCGACGTGTGCCCCGGCCCGGCCGGCGGAAATCGGAAAGTCCTCCCAATAGGGCAGGATATGAATGGTGACGAAATCAACGGCATTGGCGATGTCGCTGTTACGAAGCCAGAATTCCCAGACGTCCGCATAGGTCACCGGCACCCGCACCCGTGCCTTGACGGCGCGGATCGTCCGCGCGAGGTCGGTCGCCGTCATATCGCCGCGCAGAAGTACCTCGTTGCCAACGACGACGGCGCGGATGGTGTCCGGATATTTGTTCGCAACCGCGATCGCCGTCTCGATCTGATAGTTATTTTTGGCCGGGTGGCTGGACAGCCACAGTCCCTGCATGACCTTCAGTCCGTATTTGGCGGCGATCCCGGCGATCTGGTCGAGGCCGAAATCGACCGAGTATGTACGGACGCAGTCTGTGATTTCCGAAAGCCGGGCCAGGTCGTCATCGATCTGGGCTGCGGGGATCATGGTCGCGGGATCAAGCGGGGTCTGCAGGCCGCGGAAAGGCGCATACGACACGCAATAGAGCTTCTCCGCCCGCCCGACCTGGGGGTACGGCATGAGAACCGGGCTGCCGAGCCAAACCCAGACACCGGCAATCGCCATCGCCACTAAGGCGAGGCATGTGAGAGCTTGGCGCATCGGAGGCCCGAACAATGGGGTCAACGGATGCCATCCGGCTTATCGCGCACCGCCGCCCCTGCCAAGGTGACCGGTCTTAAGCAAGGATTGTGGTTGCGCTGGACAAAGGGATCGGGTTGAGGCCAAGTCATACCGATTGAAATTCAGGTTAATGCGCACGGCTGGCGTGCGGGGCAGAATTACCAGAGAAATCACCGCCGTATTAGCGTCCCAATCCGGTAGCAGACAGGCGAGGGACGGCGTCAGGCCAAGTAAAAAAACAGATCCGACGGGGACAATGCTGTTTTCTTTCGAGTTGCGTCAGGGTTTTGCCGTGCTTTGCTGCGCGGCTGTTCTGAGCATCTTTGCCCCGGCAGCCTTTGCGCAAAGCGGCAATGGCAAGCCGCCCGAGCCGCAAAAACCGGCCACCGATGCCGCCAAGGCCGATACCGCCAAGGAAGGCCAGAAGAAAATCGATGAGATCGCTGAGGCTTCCCGTGCCCTGAGCGGAGCGGCCGGCAACCCCGAATGCGTCTGGCTTGGCCGCCGGGTGGTAAGCCTGCTCTGGCGGGACGACCTGGACACGGCCTTCCGCCACCTCGACCTTTACGACCGTTTCGGCTGTCCCGGGCCGCACATCCAGGCCACTTTCCGCTGCCTGGTCCGGCAGGGAAACATCGATCCGAAGCAGCAGGAAACGTTGAACGGCCGGGTTCACGGGTGCTGGCTTAACCCTAACCTTGAGCCTGCCCCTGCCACGGCAGCCGCGCCGCCGGCCCAGGCGCCAGCTGCCACTTCGGGCGGAACCACTCAGCGCTAGGCGGCGTTTTCCATAGCGAATTTTTTTGTTGGGGCGCCATGCAAGTGCCTAGGATTTGCCATGTCGGCTAGTTACTTGAATCGTCACCTTATGCCGCGCTACGTTTTGCTTGCGCAGACGGAGTATCGGTTGGGCCCAGGGGACGGGCTCAGGGGTCTGCCATCCTGCCCCGCTTGGTTTTGAGTACTATGCGCACCGTCGCTGCCGTGATCGCCCTTGTGGCGTGCGTGCATGCCGGGTTGTGGGCGTTAATGCGCGATGACGTTCGCGCCCCCAACTTCGAAGGCCAGCTCGCGAGCGTTTCCTACGCGCCGTTCAATGGCTCGGCACATCCCGATCGCACCACCGCGCAGGTCGCCCAGATTCGTTCTGATCTCAAGCTTCTTGCACCGTACACACGCGCCATTCGCACATACTCGGCCACGGGCGGTGTCGAGCTCGTGCCGGGCATTGCCTCGGAATTCGGACTCCGCGTTACAGCCGGCGCGTGGATCGACAAAAATCAGGATCGCAACGAGCGTGAAATCCGCTCGGTGATCGAGCTCGCAAAGCGTCACAGCAACGTCAACGGCGTCATTGTCGGCAACGAAACGATCTATCGCGACGAACAGAAAGTCAGCGATCTGATTCAGATGATTCAGCGCGTGAAGCGCTCGACGAACGTTCCGGTCACCACCGGTGAAATCTGGCACGTCTGGATCGAACACCCCGAACTCGTTTCCGCAGTCGACTATATCGCGGCGCACATTCTTCCTTATTGGGAAGGCTTCTCGGAGACACAGACGGTCGAACAGACCGTCATCATCTACGACAAGCTGCGCAAGGCGTATCCCGGCAAGCGGATCGTCATCGCCGAGTTCGGCTGGCCGAGCGCCGGCTACAATATGCATCGAGCCAATCCCGGCCGCATCGAGCAGGCGGTCGTGCTGCGCGATTTCGTGGCGCGCGCCGAAGCCTACGGCATGGACTACAACATCGTCGAAGCGATCGACCAGCCGTGGAAGACGAACGAAGGCGGCGTCGGCCCCTATTGGGGACTTTTCGACGCATCGCGCCATCCCAAGTTCAGCTGGACCGGCCCTATTACCGAACCTGATCATTGGAAGCTTGCGACGATCGCCATTCTCGTGAGCGTGCTGCTCTCGCTGCCGCTGCTTGCGATGAGCGCCGTCACGTTGTGGCAGGCCACAATGCTTACAAGCGCCGCGAACGTGGTGGGTGCTTGGTTTGCCGCTGTGTTCGCATATTGGAACGGCCACTATTTTGTTCCGGGCGCCGCTTTCGCGCTTGGTCTCGGCATAATTCTGCTGATCCCGCTGATCATCATCGCCCTCGCGCGCATCGAGGAAATCGCCGCAATCGCTTTTGGCCGCAAGCCGCTGCGTCTGATCGGCAGCCCGCCGCTCGTCCCCGAGACCTATGCGCCGAAAGTTTCAATCCATATCCCGGCGTATAATGAGCCGCCCGAGATGCTCAAACAGACGCTGGACGCGGTCTCACGGCTCGCCTACCCGAATTTCGAGTGTATCATCGTCATCAACAACACGCCCGATCCGGCCATGTGGCTGCCGGTCGAAGAGCACTGCCGCACGCTCGGCGACCGCTTCAAGTTCGTGCGCGACGACAACCTCGCCGGCTTCAAGGCAGGCGCATTGCGTCTTGCCCTCGCACACACCGCCGCCGATGCCGAGGTGATCGGCATTATTGACGCCGACTACGTGGTGCAGCCGGACTGGCTTAAGGATCTTGTTCCGCTGTTCAGCGATCCGTCAGTCGGACTTGTCCAGGCGCCGCAGGATCACCGCGATGGCGAGCGCAGCGTAATGCACCACGCGATGAACGGCGAATACGCCGGATTTTTCGATATCGGCATGGTTCAGCGCAACGAGTACAACGCGATCATCGTGCACGGCACGATGTGCCTGATTCGACGCCAGGCGATCGAGGCGGCCGGCGGCTGGTCGAGTGACACAATCTGCGAAGACACGGATCTTGGGCTCACTCTGCTCGAGCTCGGCTGGAAGACCCATTACACCAATCATCGTTACGGCCACGGACTGCTGCCGGACAGCTTCGAGGCCTACAAGAAGCAGCGTAACCGTTGGGCTTATGGCGGCTTCCAGATCATGAAGAAGCACTGGCGCCGGTTCCTGCCTGGCGCCAGCCAGCTCAACCGCGATCAGAGGCGCGAATTCGCGCTCGGCTGGCTCAACTGGCTCGGCGCCGAGAGCATCGGTGTCGTGGTCGCCATTCTGAATATCATCTGGGTGCCGGTCGTCGCGTTCCTCGACATTGCTGTGCCCGACCGCATTTTGACGACGCCGATCATCGTGAGCTTCATCGTTTCGGTCGTGCATTTTGCCACGCTCTACCAATTGCGCGTGCGGCCGCGCATCGGCCAACTGCTCGGATCGGTCTTCGCGGCGATGTCGGTGCAGTGGACGGTTGCCCGCGCCGTCGGCTTCGGAGTGATCAAGGAGCGCCTGCCCTTCGTGCGCACGTCGAAAGGCGGGCTGCGCCGCACCACCGACTTCCACGCATTCTGGGAGGCGGTGCTGGCCGGGTTGCTGATCCTCGGAGCGATCGTGCTGGTCTTCACGAACTATAAAGAAGTGCGCGAGATCAACATCTTCGCACTGGTGCTCGTCGTGCAAAGCCTCCCGTTCATCGCGGCCGTCGGGCTTGCGGTGATCGAGCGCACGCAGCTCAATGAGTTCGCCTATTGGCGCAGCGTCGAAGCGCGCGTCACTCGGCTGCTTCCGGTTCTGCGCCGTAACGGCGCGCTGGCGAAAGCCCCGCAGCCCGTTCCGACACAGAAGCCCGGCGAACTCGTCCAGTAGGTCCGCTGCTAGGCGGGCAACGCCGTTTCGACCAGCTTCACCCAGTACGATGTGCCGAACGGGATCGCCTCGTCATTGAAATTATATGACGGGTGATGCAGCCCGGCGCTCGTGCCGTTGCCCATCCAGATAAAGGCACCGGGCCGCGCGTTGAGCATGAAAGAAAAATCCTCCGCGCCCATCATCGGCGGAAGCCCGGTATCGACTTTGTCCTGACCGGCAATCTGGCCGGCAACGGAAGCGGCGAACTCCGTTTGCTTCTCATGGTTCACAAGCACCGGATAGCCGCGCTTGTAGGTGAGGTTGGCCTTGGCGCCGTAGGCCGCCGCCGTGCTCTCCACGACCACGGGCAGGCGCTTCTCGAGGAGATCGCGGACCTCGGGCGCGAGACTGCGTGCGGTGCCGCGCAACTGAACAGTCTGGGGAATGACATTATCGGTATTGCCGGCACGAAACATGCAGATCGAAACGACCGCCGACTTGAGCGGGTCGACGTTGCGCGACACGACCGATTGAAGCGCGTTGATGATCTGCGCACCAACGAGAACCGTGTCGACGCCGAGATGCGGGCGCGCCGCGTGGGCGCCGACACCCTCGATATCGATGGTCAGCGCGTCGGCGGCCGCCATCATCGGTCCGGGACGGATGCCAAATGCGCCAACGGGCATCCCGGGGTAGTTGTGCATCCCGAAAACTTCCGCGATGCCGAAGCGGTCCATCAGCCCGTCATCGACCATGGCCTTGCCGCCTCCACCGCCTTCTTCCGCCGGCTGGAAGATTACAACGGCCGTGCCGGAGAAATTCCGGGTTTCCGCAAGATACCGGGCGGCACCGAGCAGCATGGCGGTGTGGCCGTCATGGCCGCAGGCGTGCATCTTTCCCGGAACGGTCGACTTGTACGGCAGGTCGCTCGCCTCCTCGATCGGCAGCGCGTCCATGTCGGCGCGCAGGCCGATGGTCTTGCCGGACCCGCCCTTCTTGCCGCGGATAACGCCGACCACGCCGGTGCGCCCGAGACCGGTCACGACCTCGTCGCAGCCGAACGCCTTGAGTTTCTCCGCAACGGACCCCGCCGTGCGGTGCACGTCGTACTGCAGTTCGGGGTGCATGTGCAGGTCGCGCCGCCACTCGGTAATGTCGGCATGAAGGTCGGCGACGCGGTTCACGATTGGCATGATCTCGCTCCTTGGCGGGCCCAGTGTAGCAAATCATCGGGCGCGAGCGCGAGTTCAGGAAATAAGCGGGGTTGGCCTATTGACCGGGCAGGTCGTCGCCCCTACACCGACCCCTCAATCCTGGCAAAGGGCGCGTAGCTCAGTGGTAGAGCAACTGACTTTTAATCAGTAGGTCGATGGTTCGATCCCATCCGCGCTCACCAATCGATCCGGCATTTCCAGTTAGAACAGCCAGCAATTCAACGCTGAGGAATCACGCCGGCCATATGCGGCTGGCGAAGGGCTGGTCTGCGTTCGACTAAACAAGCAGCAAACGCTGCAAACTGCGGCCGTTAGCGGCACGATTGCGGCCGCACACTTAAGATTAATGACCTGACAGGCTTGCGCCGTTGAGCAAATAACTCTAGCGAGTTCGCATCTCGTTGGAGAAATAAATGCGAATGCCTCTTCTTGCCTACTTCCTGGTCATGGGAATTATTCTTTTTACCGGTTTGGTCTTCGTGAGCGGCCAGCTTGAGTCGAAGTCGCTGCCAGTGTCTCAAAGAATCGGCGTTCCGCCGCCTTTCAAAGCCCAGCCGGATGCGAATGGATCACCGGCAGGCACGGTGAATTCTGCCGTCGAATAGTTGGCGGCGCGCTTATCTCGTTTTCTTGCGAATTAGACGACTTGCCATCGGCGCGTAGTCGCAATCACACTGCTTTCGCGTACACTCTGCGAGGGGCAATCTCGGCACGGCGTTACAAATGTATGACACACCTTTCTGCGATCTGGCTGCTTCGCAGGCCGACGCGCTAGGCGTGATGGAAACGTGGTGCAAGAGACCAAGCTTGTGCGCCCTCTTGAACGCGCGTAATGCGCGGGCAATATCCTTCGGCGCCTTGTGCATGGTTTGCCTCAAGCGCGCCAGAACTATCATTCTGGGCGGCCCTGAGGCCGCCAAATTGGAATTCACGCTAACTGTTAGTGATACGTTTTAGGATTTACGTTTGTTAAGACGGATGCATCGGGAATCGAATTGGGATTCAATCCGCGCGCCTACCTATCGCTTGGACGGTGACTGCTCGGTGATCGCGGCCAAGGGAACCAGGTGACGCGGGACGATAACGCGCTGGTTCGCCACCAGTGCGGCGCCCTCCGGAATCTCATTGATCTGCGTGAGCGCCCAGAGAGGCACGCGGTATTTGATCGCAAGCGTCTCCAGCGTGTCGCCCGCCTGCACAACGGCCGGCATACCGCTGTCCCACAAATCGACCGCGGCATCGGGCGGGACAACATAACGGATGGGCAGGCCCTCGCCTTCGAGCCTGGCCGGCGTCTCGGGGATCTGCAGGATCTTGGTGAGCAATTGCGTATGGATGATGTCCATCTTCTCGATATTGATATGCAGGACTCCCTTGAGCTTCGAGAGATCGAAGCTTGCAAAGTGTCCCTGATAACCTTTCTCAGGCACGACGTCGCCGCCACCGAGGACATCGCGCGCCAGGAAGATGTTCATGTAACGCTCGACGTTCATCGGCAATTTCGGCATCAGGTGGGCGGGGTCGATCGTGACGATCAGGCCGATCGGAATGTTTTCGGCTTGCAGCTTTTCTGCAAACTGCAGCGCACAGAATCCGCCCATTGAGTGCCCGATGAGAGTGATTGGCGCGGGATTCTGGCGGTACTCACGAATGGCCCGCTCCGCAACGTAGGCACAAATCGTAAATTCATTGACGTCCACCGACACACCGGCCTCTTCGATACGTTTAGCCAGCTTATCCATCCCCCGCGAGAAGATCAGGCCCAGTGCGCCGCGGAACAGATAGACGCGCCCGCGCGGAAGCGCAGTTGGGGCGGAGGGCGATGCGGCTGGAGCGGTGGTCGCCGCGGGCGCCGCCTGCGCGTTGGCCGAAGCGCCTGCAGCAGGCGCCGCATAGAGGACGCAGCCGGAGATGATCACTGCGCCCACGAAGGAAACAACTTGCACCCGAGACACCCTGCGCTTTCGGTCTTGCCGGCGGCACTTAGGAACGCGAATCATCCTAAATCAAGGCACGGTCGCGGTACCGGGCTCAATCAGGATCAGGCTGACCTGCGTTGGGCTCAATATCAATCGCAGACCATCCAGCACTGGCCGTATAAATTGCACACGCGGTGGGAATTGAGGCCGCCACATCCGGTGTAAAAAGGCTGCGGCCCCCGGTGGCGGGTGATCACGTATTTCTTGCGGCATATTCCCCGCGCGTCCCGGTAACGGTTGAAACCGCACCCGTCGGCAACCGGAATCGTCAACCCCGCCTGCTCCGTCCAGATCGGCGCGAGTGGCATCGCCCTTGCAACGGTAAACGAAAAACCGGATACCACTGCGAGCACGATACAGGCGATTATTTTATTCATTGCGCAACCGACTGAATTTCGGATCGCAGGATGATAGCGGCCTACTGTGTCTTGTCCATCCAGGCGCGACCGCCGGTCGCGCCGTAGCGCGATACTGGCTATGGTCGCCCGGACACATCATGGCCGGCACCGCCTATGACAGACTCGCTGACACTCGTACGCGCCTCGCGAAATCGTGATGGCGAATGGTCGTCGGACGACTACGACGTTTTCGAGGGAAAGCAACTGGTCGGGCGCATCACCTTGACGCCGCAGGCGCCGGAAGGCCGGCCGTGGTTCTGGATGATCACGGCGCGCCCCGAAAGCAGTCAAAATCAAGGCTACGCTGTGAGTCGCGAGCAGGCGATGCTTGAATTCAAAGCGCGGTGGCTCAATCCCGCGCGCCTTTAGCCCGATCGATTAGATGCACCGCATCAATTTGTGCGCGGTCATCGTAAAATCGTCGAAAATTTGTCCGCGTGCGTGCACCTCCTGTTACGTGTCGCGCCGCAAATGCCTTTAATCACGCAAGTACCTACGGCAAAATATCGGCGCGACGTGTTTTTGTCGTAAAACCTTATCGAGCCGGCCACCACAGTTTCATCAAAGCGTCGCGCCCTTGCCACGATGCGTCTCTACAAAAGGCCATGGATCGGGGAGAAGGATCAGGAGGTCGCGACATGCAGCTCCACGAGTATCGGGCGAAGCTCTCCGCCATCCGCAGTTTCGCGGCTCCCGCGCAGTGCCCGCACTGCGGGGACGTGATGGTCGCGCCGGTCTCATCTGAGTTTGTCGAAGGCGGCGAGATTCGCCACCACTGGGAATGCGAGGCGTGCGGCGGGCTGTCCAGCACCTCGATTCCTCTCACGTCTCATTGACGATTTTCATCGGAATAGATCCAAGTATAGAGTGTTTCTTCTGTGTGATGCGTTTTTCGCGTTCCTAGGGAGGAGCCTTTATGACGACGACCTTTGTGCGGTCAGGCCTGGCCGCCCTCGCCTGCACAGTCCTGCTCTCCGCGCCGGCTCTCGCCGCCTCGATCAATCTGAAGGCCGACCTGAAGTCTTCAAATGAAGTCCCGCCGGTAGACAGCAAAGGCAGCGGCTCCGTAACCGCCACTTTTGACACCGCAAGCAAACAGCTGTCCTGGAAGGGCAGCGTGAGCGGCCTGTCTGGACCGGCAACCGCCGCGCATTTCCATTCCGCCGAATCCGGAAAGAACGGCGCCGTCGTGGTGCCGATTGCCGGCGCCGACAAGGGCTCTTTCGAAGGCTCGGCAACGCTGACCGATGCCCAGGCCGAGGAATTGATGGCCGGTAAGTGGTACGTGAACATTCACACGGCCGCCAACAAGGCCGGGGAAGTTCGCGGTCAGGTCCAGAAGTAACGGCGTCTAAATCTGTCCCAATTCCGACCCGCCTGCCCCGCGCAGGCGGGTTTTGCTTTCATGCCCGGCATGCTTTGCGTCGGGCCAGTTCAGGTTTTATGGTCGGCCTCTCTTTGTGTTGGTGATTGAGGTGACCCCATGGTGCGTACGATGGCCCGTACGAATGGCTCCGCCCCCTTTCTCATTTCCGGCGGCGGCATCGGCGGCCTGATCACGGCCTACGCGCTTGCCCAAAAGGGAATTCCGGTACGCCTTTTCGAGCAATCGCCCGAGTTCCGCGAGGTCGGCGCCGGCATCCAGCTCGGGCCGAACATTTTTCGCGTGCTCGAAAAGGTTGGCCTGAAGGATGCAATCCTGGCCGACGCGCACCGTCCTCCCGCGCAGGAAATGCGCGACGCCCTCACCGGCAAGCTCATCACCAATATTCCTTTGGGCGACGCCTTCTTCAAACGGTTCGGCCAGCCCTACGCGGTGACCCATCGGGCCGACATCCACAGTGCCTTTCTCAAGGCATGTCAGGGCAGCAACCTGATCACGCTGGAAACGAGTCGCCGCGTCGACGCCTACAAGGATCACGGCGACGGCGTCAGGGTCACGCTCAACAACGGCGAGACCGTCGAGGGCCGCGCATTGATCGGCTGCGACGGCATGTGGTCGAAAATCCGCGAGGAGGTCATCGGCGACGGCAAGCCGCGCGTCTCCGGGCATATCGCCTATCGAGGCGTGCTCAAGCGCGAGGATGTGCCGAAAGATCTCTGGCGGCCCGACGTCGTGCTCTGGGCTGGCCCGCGCACGCATTTCGTGCACTACCCGCTGCGGCGCGGCGAGCTCTACAATCTCGTCGCCGTCTTCCACTCCGACCACTACGAGGAAGGATGGAACGCCGAAGGAAGCAAGGACGTGTTGTGGCAGCACTTCAAGATGCAGGTGCCGCAGGTGCTGCGTATGCTCGAGCGGATCGAGACCTGGCGCATGTGGGTCCTTTGCGACCGCGAGCCGGTGAAGAACTGGTCGAAAGGTCGCGTCACCCTGCTCGGCGATGCCGCGCACCCGATGCTGCAATATCTCGCGCAGGGGGCCTGCATGGCGACGGAGGATGCAATCGTTCTCGCCGACAAAGTCGCGGCTTCGCCCGACGATCCGGCGACAGCCTTCCAAGCCTACCAGCAGGAGCGCTATTTGCGGACCGGGCGAACGCAGATCATGGCGCGCGTCTATGGCGAGGTCTATCACGCGCGCGGCGTCGCCGCCGAGCTGCGCGAGATGGCGCTGTCGCCGCGCACGCCGGAAGAAAGCTACGAGGGTATCGCCTGGCTCTATGGCGGGCCGTGAGAGAAACGGTCATGCCCGGCCTTGTGCCGGGCATCCACGTCTTACTTCCGCACGACAAGGCGTGGATGGCCGGGACATAGGCGTGCGAAGGCACGCCGTCCTTTGGACGGCTATGCCCGGCCATGACGACCTAGGTACTGTCGTTCACGCCGCCTTCATCTGCGGATTGGACGCCGGCCGATCGAGATTGGCGTTCCAGGCGTCGTAGCCATAGAGCCAGCTGGTGTCGCCGTCGCCCTCGCGCATCCAGGTGTTGGCGCTGGATATTGCCTGGACCACCGATGTCCGCGGCTTGCGGTGCGCCTCGTAGCGCTTGAACGCGCCTTCAATATCTTCGCCATTCACCGCATCGAGGCAGCGCGCAAGAATGGCGGCATCCTCGATCGAGGTCGCCGCGCCCTGCGCCATGTAGGGCGTCATCGGATGCGCGGAGTCACCGAGCAGCACCACGCGTCCGTCGCTCCAGCGCCGCAGCGGCTCGCGCTCGAGGATCGCCCACTTGTGGCAATCCGGGCAGGCGTTGAGCACATTGCGGACGTCCTGGTGAAACCCTTCGTAGGCCGCGCGTAATTCCCTGACGTCGCCTTTGGCGGACCAGGATTCACGCGTCAGCCATTCGGCAGGCTCGGGCACGCTGGTCACGAAGTAGACTTCGCTTTTCGCCTTGTTGGTGTAGTAGATGACGATGTGGCGGTCGGCGCCCCACCATTTCGTGCGCGAAGGCCCGATGTCGAAGCCGTCCATGAGCCTGGACGGAAAGACTGCGCGATAGGCGATACGCCCTTTGTGGATCGGTGCGTCCGGTCCGACCACGATGTCGCGCACGACCGAATGAACGCCATCCGCGCCGACGACCGCATCGGCACTGGCCGTGCTGCCATCCTCGAAGCGCAGCGTCACCCGCCCGCCGGCCTGATCGAGCCCGACCAGCTTCTTGTTGAGATTGATGATCTCGGACGGAACGACGGAAGCGAGCGCGTCGTGCAGGTCAGCGCGGTGCATGCACAGATAAGGCGCGTTGTAGAGACTTTCCGGCATCGGCAACTCGCGTGTCACCTCGCCGGTATCCGCAATGCGGTTGAGATGCGAAAAGGGCGCGAACGACGTCGCGCGTAGCCGGTCCTCGACGCCGATGCCGCGCAGGACCTTCATCGAATTCGGCATCATCTGGATGCCGGCGCCGATGCGCGCAAAGCGCGCCGCCTGCTCGTAGACCTGCACGTCGATACCGACACGCCGCAGCGTTGCCGCGACCGCCAGTCCGCCCATACCGGCGCCGACAATCGCTACTGACAGTTTCTTTTTATTCATGCGTCTCAGTCCCGCGGGCTCTTCAGGTCCGCTCGTCCCAAACCTACTTCCTCTCAATACCCGCCTTGTCGATCACGGCATTCCACTTCTTGATGTCGCCGGTGAGCCTGCTCATCATCTCATCGGGCGAGCTTGCATGTGCGAGCACGCCGACCTTGGCGAACTGCTCCTTGACATCTGGCATGGCGAGCACCTCGTGCATCGCCTTGTTCATCGTCGTAATGACTTCTTTTGGTGTCCCCTTCGGCACGCCAATGGCGTTCCAGGAGATCACTTCGAAGCCCTTCACCCCGGCCTGGTCGACGGTCGATATGCCCTTGAGCAGCGGCGACGGTTGCGGGCTCGATGTCGCCAGCACGCGGATCTTGCCATCATTGACCTGACCCTGCACCGCAGGCGGGAAGTCGACCTGCATCTGGACGTCGTTGCGCAAGAGCGCCACCACGATGTCGGGCGAATTCTTGTAGGGGACAATCTGCACGTTGAGATCGGCCATCGACTTGAACAGCTCGGCGCCGAGATTTTGCGTTCCGCCGACTGCGATCGTGCCGATGTTCAGCTTGCCCGGCTGCGCCTTCGCCGCCTTGATGAAGTCGCCGAGCGTCTTGTACTCGGACTCGCTGTTGACGGCGAAAACAAGATCGAAGGTGCCGACCATCGAGACCGGCTCGAAATCTTTCACCGGGTCGAAGGGCAGGCTCTTGAAGGCCGCGACGCTGATCGCGGTGCCGTTCGTCACCAGCGCCATCGTGTAGCCGTCCGGCGGCGCGGTGATCACGGCGCGCGCGGCGTTGATGCCACCCGGGCCGGGCATGTTCTCGATGACGACGCGCTGGCCGAATTTCTGCCCGAGCTTGTCGGCCATGATGCGCGCGGTGACGTCGGCGACGCCGCCGGCGCCGAACGGCAAGACGATCTTGATCGGCTTTTCCGGCCAGGCCGCTTTTGCTCCGTTCAACGGCCCCAACATCAGGGCCGCAACCGCGAGCACCGCGCAGCGACGCGTCGTGCGGAATATCCCCTTGTTCATATGCGTTTCCTCCACAGTCTTTGTTCTTATGATCCGAAACCATAAAGCCGTGCCGGATTGTCCACCAGCAGGCGTTTTTGCGCCAGCGCATCGGGCGCAAATTGCGGCACCAGATCGACCAGGTCGGCCTCATCGGCCTCATGTGTCGCATTCGGATGCGGGAAATCGGTGCCCCAGAGCACGCGATCGGGCGCGGCCTCGACCAGCACATGAGCAATGGGCACGGCGGCCGCGTAAGGCGGCATGGAGATCCGCTCCGACCCGCAGACCTTGATCCAGCATTTTTCCACGCGCGAAAGTTCGATCAACGCACGCAGCGGCGGCTGATCGACGCCGGCGGCCGAAGGCACGCGGCCCATGTGATCGACGATGAACGGCAGCGGCAGTTTTCGCATCATCTCCGAGAGCGGCATAATGTCGGGCGCATCGACATGCAGAACGACGTGCCAGCCCCGACCCTTGATGCGGTCGATCACGCGGTTGAACACCGCCATGTCCGGCGCGCCGCCGAGATGCTTCACGAAATTGAAACGCACGCCGCGCACGCCGCCGGCCTCGAGCCTGTCGAAATCCTTGTCGCTGAAGCCGTCGTTGACGATCGCCACCCCGCGATAACGTTTGGGATTCGACGCAATGCAGTCGAGCATCGCCGCGTTGTCGGTGCCGTGGCAGCTCGCCTGCACGATGACCGCGCGCTCGACGCCGAGATGCGCATGCAGCGCGCCGAGCATCTCCTTCGGTGCATCCTCCGGCGTATAGCGCCGGTTCTGCGCATAGGGAAATTTCGCCGCCGGCCCGAACACGTGGCAATGCGCATCGCACGTGCCCGGCGGAAGCTTGAATCGCGGCTTGCGACGATGTGAGAGGAAGGCGTGCACTGTCATTGGCTGGCTTTAGCGAAGCGCAACCCGCGAGACAACCCTCAGAGCGGCTGCAAATCGCCCTTCGCCCAGCCGGCCTCCGTGGTGGCCTGAAATTCGGCAAAGCACCCGCTTGCGATCGCCTCGCGCATGCCGGCCATGAGCGTCTGGTAGTAGGCAAGATTGATGGTCGAGAGCAACACCGCGCCGAGTATCTCGTTGGCCTTGGTCAGGTGATGGAGATAGGCGCGCGAATAGGCACGCGCGGCCGGATGCGCGCTCTCTTCGTCGAGCGGCCGCGGATCGTTCGCGTGGCGTGCGTTGGCGAGGTTGATCGGACCGAAACGCGTGAAGGCCATGCCGTGCCGGCCGTTGCGCGTCGGCAACACGCAGTCGAACATGTCGATGCCACGCCTCACGGCTTCGATGAGATCGTGTGGCGTGCCGACCCCCATCAGATAGCGCGGGCGGTCCGCCGGCAAAGCCGGTGCCGTCTCGGCCACGATCTTGAGCATCACCTCCTGCGGCTCGCCGACGGCGAGTCCGCCGATCGCATAGCCCTGGAAGTCCATGCTGGTTAGCGCGCGGGCGCTCTCGGCACGCAGCACGAGATCGTCGCCGCCCTGCACGATTCCGAACAGCGCATAGCCCTGCTTCGCACGCTCCTCGAAAGCGCGTTTCGAGCGCTCGGCCCAACGTAACGACAACCGCATCGCGCGCGCGATCTCGTCGGAGGACGCAGGCAGCTTCAGGCATTCGTCGAGCTGCATCGAAATATCGGCGCCAAGCAGCGCCTGAATCTCGATCGCGCGCTCGGGCGAAAGCGCGACCATGGCACCGTCGAGGTGGGAGCGGAACGTCACCCCGCGTTCGTCGATCTGGCGCAACTCGGATAACGACATCACCTGGAAACCGCCTGAATCGGTGAGGATCGGCAGTGGCCAATTCATGAACTTGTGCAGGCCGCCAAGCGCCGCGATGCGCTCGGCGCCGGGGCGCAGCATCAGATGATAGGTGTTGCCGAGGACGATCTCGGCGCCGGTCGCGCGGACGTCGTCCGGCATCAGACCTTTCACGGTCGCCTGCGTCCCGACCGGCATGAAGGCCGGCGTCTGCACCTTTCCATGCGACGCGATGAATTCGCCGCGGCGCGCGTCGCCGTCAGTTTTGAACAACTGGAAGGAGAAAGGTTTGCTCATCGGCCGGCAGGATAAAGCAGACACGCGTCGCCGTACGAATAGAAGCGGTAACCGGCCTCAATCGCGTGGGCATAAGCACGTTTCATGGTGTCGAGTCCGCTGAAGGCCGCCACCAACATGAACAATGTCGAGCGTGGCAAGTGGAAATTGGTGAGCATCAGATCGACGGCCCGGAATTTGTAGCCCGGCGTGATGAAGATCGCCGTCTCGCCGGAAAAGGCTTTCAGGCGCCCATCCGGGCCGGCCGCGCTTTCGAGCAGACGCAGGGCGGTCGACCCGACGGCCACGATGCGCCCGCCTTTGGCCCGCACGGCGTTGAGCACTTCCGCAGTCCCCGCCGCGACCGTGCCGAACTCGGCATGCATGGTGTGCCCTGCGGTGTCGTCGGCCTTCACAGGCAGGAATGTGCCGGCGCCGACGTGCAGGGTGACTTTCGCGACGCCGATACCGCGCTCCTTCAGGCCCGCCAACAGCTTTTTGGTAAAATGCAGGCCCGCGGTGGGTGCCGCCACCGAGCCTTCTTCCTGGGCGAAAAGAGTCTGGTAATCGGCGCGGTCCTTTTCGTCCGGCTCACGGCGGGAGGCGATATAAGGCGGCAGGGGCATCTCGCCCCGCTCGGCAATCGCCTGATCCAGGATCGGCCCATGGAAGGAAAATGAAAGGGTTATCTCGCCTCCCTCATCTTTCTGTGAAACTTGAGCATCAAGTTCCCCGAGGAAACACACTTTTCCCTCGGTCCCGAACCGCAAGACATCGCCTGTTTCAAGCTTCTTGGCGGGCTTCACGAAGGCCCGCCAATGCGAGCCGTCGATGCGCTTGTGCAGGGTGGCCTCGATCGCGGGCTCGGCGCTTCCCCGCCCGATGCGCCGCCCATGCAGGCGCGCGGCAATCACCTTGCTGTCGTTGACCACCAGGCAGTCGCCCGCGCGCAGCAGCCCCGGCAGATCGGAGATCCTGTGGTCTTCAAACCCGGCCGTTTCGCCGGGCTTCACGACGAGCAGCCGCGCGGAATCCCGCGGGCTCACCGGGCGCAAGGCGATGCGGTCGGCCGGCAGCGCGAAATCAAAGAGGTCCGTGCGCATGGTCTACCCTCTCCCACATGGGGAAAGGGCAAGGAAGGGCCTTACGCCCCCATCGTCGCCTTGACGATCTTGTCGGGGTTCTCGACCGGCTCGCCGCGCTTGATCTTGTCGACGTTCTCCATGCCCTCGATCACCTTGCCCCAGACCGTGTACTGGTTGTCGAGGAAGCGGGCGTCGTCGAAGCAGATGAAAAACTGGCTGTCGCCCGAGTCAGGATTGCTCGCGCGCGCCATCGACACGATGCCGCGCACGTGCGGCTCCTTGTTGAACTCGGCCTTGAGCTTCTTGCCCGAGCCGCCGGTGCCGGTGCCCTGCGGGCACCCGGTCTGCGCCATGAAGCCGTCGATCACGCGGTGAAAAACAATTCCGTCGTAAAAGCCGTCCTTCACCAACTCCTTGATGCGCGTGACATGTCCTGGCGCAAGGTCGGGGCGCATCTCGATCACGACTTTACCCTTGGTGGTCTCCAGCGTCAGCGTATCTTCTGGCTTCGCCATATCACTCCCTCTCACAATACACACAACAGACGGATTGGTTCAGCGCTCGATGGTCGCCTTCTTGATGTAATCCATGCGCGGAAAATCTTTGGACAGATAAGCATTGCCCTCGCTCTGGATGCGGCTCTGGTTCGGGCCGCGGCCATTCGGCGCGCCCTCGCCGTATTCCGCATTGATCGCCTCGACGACGTTCATTCCGGACAGCACCCGCCCAAACGGCGAAAAGCCCGATTGGTCAAGCCGCGAATTGTCGCCGAAGTTGATGAAGACCTGGCTGGTGCGGGTGTTCGGTCCGGCCATCGCAAAGGTGACCATGCCTTTCGTATTGCTTTGCGCGACCGGGTCGTCGGAAATCTGCGCCGTGCGCCAGCGCGCCATGATCCCCGGATCGCCGTGGATACCGAACTGCACCATGAAGCCGGAGATCACGCGGAAGAAACGCGCGTTATCATAGAAGCCGTTCTTCACGAGATTGTAGAAACGGTCGGCGCCCTTCGGGGCCCAGGCGCGCGTCACCTCGATCACGAACACCCCCTTGGTGGTGTCGAAGCGCGCCTTGTAGGTCGCGGGCGCCTGCTCGCGCAGGCCCGCGGGATTTTCCAGCGCCGATTGCGCGAAAGCGGGCGCTGCAAACAGCGCCAGCGTGAAAGCGAGTGAGATCAATTTGAACCGGCGGGGGATCATTGCGTTCCTCGTTGCGGCGGCGCGCCAAAATCAGCGCGCAAATTTCTTTTTCAGGCGCGCGACAACCGGTGCCGGCACGAAGGCCGAAACGTCGCCGCCCATACCGGCGATCTGCCGGACCAATGTGGCGGTGATCGGGCGCACCGCCGGCGAGGCCGGCAGGAATACCGTGACCACCTCAGGGGCCATCGCGCCGTTCATGCCCGCCATCTGCATTTCATAGTCGAGATCGGTGCCGTCGCGCACGCCGCGGATGAGAATGGTGGCGCCGGCTTTGCGCGCCGCGTCCACCACGAGATTCGAGAAGGTGGTGCACGACAATTCGCATTTAGCCTCGCGCGCAAACGGCGCGCAGTTCTCGTGCAGCATGGCCGTGCGCTCTTCGGCGGTAAACAGCGGAGTCTTGCCCGGATGCACCCCAATAGCGATGACCAGCCGGTCCGCAAGGCGGACGGCATGCCGCACCACGTCGAGATGGCCGTTGGTGACCGGGTCGAATGACCCCGCGTAAAGGGCGATTCTCGGCATAAACCGGGGTCTAACCCGCCCTCCGCAGCCTCGCAAGGCCGCGGCCTTTGCGCCTTGAACCTTTTCCCCGGCAGCCGCGACCAATCATCAGGAGGCAGCCGGAAATCCACTGTTTTGTGACTCGAGTCACTGAACGGAAAGGCCGCCTTCCGTATCTCATCCTTGCCGAGAGCAAATGGTACGGCGAGGCCTGAACAGGGGGCTGTCATGTTGAAGTCACTCGCCGCCGTTGTCGTCGCCGCGACCATCGCCGCCGCGATCACCATTTTGTCCGCGCCGACCACCGACGTGGTCGCCGGCCCCCTGCCCAAGCCGGCCGCCGATGCAATGAAAGCCTGCAATGATCAACCGTGGCCCTATTCCAACTGTGTCGGGACCCAGTTCGGCAACCCGAACGTGCGGCTCATCGCCATCGATCGCGCCGGCTAAGAAGCGCCTTACCTCTCCGCCACTGCGGCGCTAGGCTCTCTTCCGGGCAAAACGTCCTGAGGAGAGCACCGATGCGCCGCGCCACTCTTGCCGCCGCCCTGCTGCTGTGGGCGGCCGCCGCGTCCGCCCAGGATTATCCGAACCGGCCGATCCGCATCATCGTGCCGACGCCCGCCGGCGGGCCGGTCGATGTGATGGCACGCGTGCTCGCCAATGCGCTGCCGCCGGTGCTCGGGCAGAACGTCTTCATCGAGAACAAGCCGGGCGCCGGCAACACCATCGGCTCGCGCGCAGCCGCGTCCGCCGATCCAGACGGCTATACGCTGATGGTGTCGGCCGCGAGCGGCCTGATCATGAGCCCGATGATCCACAAGAATGCCGGCTACGACGCATCGAGCTTTGCCGCGATCGCGCTCGTCGCCGAGACGCCGCAGGTGCTGGTGGTGAACGCACAGACGCCGTTCAAGTCGATTGCCGATCTCGTCGCCTATGCCAAGGCCAATCCCGGCAAGCTCAATTATTCGACCGGCGGCGTCGGCACGCTGCCGCATCTCAATGCCGAGCTGTTCAAGTCGGTCAGTGACACCAATATCCTGCACGTGCCGTACAAAGGCGGCGGCCCTGCCCTGACGGCGGTCGTTGCCGGCGAAGTGCAGATGACATTCGACACGGTGAGTACGTCGCTGCAGCTGATCCAGGACGGCAAATTGCGCGCGCTCGCGATCGTGGGCCCGAAACGTGCGCCCGAATTGCCGGACGTGCAGGCCATGCCGGAAATCGGTTTTCCATCTGTGACGAGCGGCGCCTGGACCGCGCTGATGGCGCCGCGTGACACGCCGCCCGCCATCATCGTGAAGCTCAACGCGGCGACCAATGCCGCGCTGCAGGGCGACGCGATGAAGGCCGCGCTGTCGAAGCTCGGCGCGCAGCCGCGCGGCGGCAAGCCGGAGGATCTGACCCGGCACATTCAGCGTGAAACGGAAAAATGGAAGCCGATCGTCGCCGCGCTGAATTTGAAAGTGGATTGATCGATGACTTATTCTCGTTTCGCATGCTGGCTGTCTGCGTTGCTTGCGTTGACGGTATCCGCCCTGGCGCAAACGCCGCCCGGCGCGGCCGAGCTGCAGGCCTATCGCGGTCTGCATGCAGCAGCGGCAAAAGGCGACGTCGCCGAAATTGAGACACTCGTGAAGTCCGGCTCAGCCGTCGATGCGCGCGACGGCCGCGCGCGGACGCCACTGCATGTCGCCGCTTTCATGCGCAAGCCGGAGGCGGCGCGCACGTTGATGCGGCTCGGCGCCGACGCCAATGCGCTCGAGGCGCAGAAATACGACATCGTCACCATCGCTGCAGTCGCCGACGACGTACCGATGCTCAAGGTCGCGCTCGAAGGCGGCTGCAAGGCAGGCAACATCACCAGCCCCTATTACGGCACAGCGCTGATTGCCGCCGCGCATCTCGGTCACGATGAGGTCGTGCGCACATTGATCGCTGCGAAAGCGCCGCTCGACCACGTCAACAATCTCGGCTGGACCGCGGTGATCGAGTCGATCGTGCTTGGCGACGGCGGCAAGCGCCACGTCGCAACGCTGAAAGCACTCGTCGATGCCGGCGCCAACGTCAATCTTGCCGACCGCTCGGGCGAAACGCCGCTCACGCTCGCGAAGAGGCGCGGATTCAATGAGATGGTCGCAATCCTCGAAAAGGCGGGCGGGCGTTAGGGGGCAGGCATGCGGCGGCGACAGTTTGTTGGCATTCTCGGCGGGGCCGCCCTGTGGCCGTTTGCTGCGCGCTCCCAAGGGACGGCAGCGCCGGTGATCGGTTTTCTAAGTCCCTCGACCAATTCGGCGGCGAACACCGAAGGCTTCTTCGTCGGGGTCCGGGAGCTTGGCTATGTCGATGGCCGCAACATCCGGATTGAATCCCGGTGGGCGGATGGAAAGCTCGATCAACTCCCGAAGCTCGCTGCCGAACTCGTGCGTCTGAATGTCAGCGTTCTGGTCACATCAGTGACTGAAGCCTCGCTACAGGCCAAAAAAGCCACGTCCACAATCCCCATCGTCATGGCGGCGGTTGGTGACCCCGTTGCGGCGGGTCTCGTCGCCTCTCTCGCCCGTCCAGGCGGCAACGTCACCGGCACGTCCAGCCTGTCGATCGATATCGTCGGCAAGCAGATTGAGCTGCTCAAGGTTGTTGTCCCGGGCCTTTCTCATGCCGCCCTGCTCTGGAACCGGGACAATGCCACATATCAGGCGCTCCAGTTGCGGGAAGCGGAACGTGCCGCGCGCACCGCCGGCTTGGAGCTTCAGCTGGTGGGGGCCCGATCGGCTGGCGAAATCCCGAGTGCCTTTGACAGCATCAAGAAGGGCACACAGGCCCTTGCCGTTCTTGGTGACGCAGTGTTGGTGCAGCATGCGACAACAATCGCCGAGCTCGCGTTGAAGAAGCGTTTGGCGACCGTTGGTCTCAACCGGGGTTGGGCTCGCGCCGGAATTCTACTGACCTACGGCCCGAGCTTTTTCGATTTGCACAAGCGCGCTGCCACTTACGTCGACAAAATCCTCAAAGGTGCAAAACCGGCCGACCTGCCGGTGGAGCAGCCAACGGCGTTCGAGCTGATTGTCAATCTCAGGACCGCCAAGGCTCTTGGCCTCACCGTACCGCCCTCGCTGATCGCCCGCGCAGACGAGGTCATCGAGTAGCGCCGCGTACGCAGGCGCTAATTCGCCCGCCTTGCCAGCGACAGCCACAGGCCGCCGCCGATCAGCACGACGCCGGACAGCCGGCCGAGCAGTGCGTTGCGGCGCGGCTTCATGAACCAGGCGCGGCCGAGACCAGCCGCAACCGCCCAGGCCGCGTCGGTTAAGCCCGCGAGCACCACCGTCACCGCGCACATCACGAACAGCTGCCATTCGACGGGCAGCGCCGGGTCGAGGAACTGCGGGAGGAAGGCCGTGAAGAATGCGATCGTCTTCGGATTGGTGACGGCGACGAGAAAGCCGCGCGATATGTGCATGCGGCGGCGCGGCGGAGCCGCTTCGGGTCCGTGCCCCGCGGTGCGCCAGCTCTGGATGCCGAGCCAGATCAGATAGCCGGCGCCGACCCAGCGCAGGACTTCAAACACTTCGGCCGATGTCTTCAGGATCCAGTTCAGGCCGAGGGCGATGCCGGCGAGCAGGGCCGCATTGCCGAGCGTGGTGCCGATCACCGTGATCAGCGCCGCGCGGATACCGCGCGTGGCCCCGGTCGCGATCACCAAAGTGACGATCGGGCCGGGCACGATGACCAAGACGAATGTGATGAGCAGGAAGGCGGAGAAGAGGTGGTAGTTCATGGGGTTCACTTTGCTCGTCATGGCCGGGCC
>Ga0111539_10000803_pt1 | contig 40840 bp, 34 predicted proteins | sample RhiMethybrSRZTD1_FD_79667 | JGI IMG/M metagenome (GOLD analysis project Ga0111539, IMG submission 79667) | Populus rhizosphere microbial communities from Tennessee, USA - Rhizosphere MetaG P. TD hybrid SRZTD1 (version 2) (version 2) | ecosystem: Host-associated > Plants > Roots > Rhizosphere >... | reverse complement strand
GTCCGTCCTTGGTCCGTGGTCCAAAGTCCTTGGGGCAGCGGCGAGGCAGCCTTGGAAACGGACGGTACAATTGATCCGTCGCAGTCAGCCAGACGACCGCCCGCCTCCGCACCTCGGTGCTTCGGCGAGGCAGGCTCTGAAAGGCTTGCTTACCGGAGCCCGAAAGGGCGCCGGCGGGAGGAAAGTCCGAACTCCGAAGGGCAGTGCGCCGGGTAACGCCCGGGCAGGGTGACCTGACGGACAGTGGCACAGAAAACATACCGCCCCGAGCGAGTCGCGACCGCAAGGCCATGACGAGTCGAGGGGTAAGGGTGAAAAGGTGCGGTAAGAGCGCACCGCGCCGGCGGTAACGTCGGTGGCAGGCAAAACCCCGCACGGAGCAAGACCAAATAGGGTGGCAGTGGCGCAAGCCAAGCGGTCGGCCCGACCGCAGCCACCGGGTAGGTCGCTGGAGCCGGCGAGCGATCGCCGGGCTAGAGGAATGGTCGTCTCGCCATAGCTCCGGTGCGCCGCGAGGCGCGCCGGAGCGACGGCGGACAGAATTCGGCTTACCGGCTGGCTGCGACGCTTCACAACAGGAATCAGGAATCAGGATTCAGGACTCAGGATTCAGCAGGAATCAGGCCACAGGTTCCAGGATTCAGCCCAGACCCTGCCGCGCCGAGCCGTCATACAATGCCTGCATGACCATCCGACGGGTGCTTGTCGTGGCCGCCGTGCTCGGCGCGATTGCGGTGGCGATCGGTGTCGCGCAGGCCCCTCAGGGAACGCAGAGCCAGGGGGCCCTGCAGCAGCGACCGGGAGCGGACCGTCAACCGGAGTTCCCGATTCCGAATATCCGGGAATACAAGCCGCATTCGACGCTGGTCGTGCCGCAGCATCCGACGCCGCGCGCCAAGTTTCCCGTCATCGACATCCACAGTCACCAGCCCGCGCCCATCTCCGAAGCCCAGATGGCGACGCTCGTCAAGTCGATGGATCCGCTCAACCTGCAGCTGCTCGTCAACTCCAGCGGCGTGAACGGGCAGACGCTGGTCCGCAGCATCAACGCGCTCAAGACGAGCCAGTTCAAAGATCGGATGATTCAGTTCACAGACATCGACTGGCCCGACGGGCCGATTGCGCCGGGGTTCGGCCAGCGCGCGGCGCGGCAGCTCGAGGCCGACGTCAAAGCCGGCGCGCTTGGCGTCGGCGAGATCATGAAGGGGTTCGGGATCTCCATCATGAAGAGCGATGGCAGCCGTCTGAAGATCGACGATCCCGAGCTCGATCCGATTTGGGAGACGGCGGCGCGCCTGAACGTCCCGATCTTCATCCACACCGCCGATCCGCAGGAGTTCTGGGAGCCCATCGACTACAACAACGAGCGATGGCTCGAGCTCGCGCTCTATCGGAACCGCCGTTACCAGGACCCGAAGTATCCGCGCTTCGAGACGCTGATGACCGAGCGCGACAACCTGTTCCGGAAACACAAGAAAACGACGTTCATCGCCGCGCACCTGGGCTGGCACGGCAACAACCTCGCCCGGCTCGGCAAGATGTTCGATGAGATGCCGAACGTCCACGCCGAGATCGGCGCCGTCCTCTACGACCTGGGCCGGCAGCCGCGCACCGCGCGCGACTTCATGATCAAGTACCAGGATCGGATCCTGTTCGGGAAGGACAATTACCAGCCCGACGAGTTCCCGTACTTCTGGCGCACGCTCGAGACGCCGGACGAATACTTCGACTACTACCGCGACTATCACGCGTTCTGGAAGCTGTATGGGCTGGCCCTCCCCGATCCCGTCCTGCGCAAGCTGTATTACCAGAACGCGCTGAAGCTGTTGCCCGGCCTGCCGCGCACTGGCTTCCCCCAGTGATGCGTTGGTAGGGACCGCCTTCAGGCGGCCCAAGAGGAGCGACCACGTATGGCTCTTTACCTGGTGACCGGAGGTGCGGGCTTCATCGGTTCGCATCTGTGTGAAGAACTGGTCCGCCGTGGCGAACGCGTCCGCGTCGTCGACAGCCTGATCACCGGTAAGCGCACGAACATCGCCCTGTTGCCGCGGCTGGAATTCATCCACGGCGATCTGGCCGATCTCGATGTCGCGCGGCGCAGCGTGGAGGGTGTGGACTACGTGCTGCACCAGGCGGCGATCCCGTCGGTGCCGCGATCGGTGGAGGACCCGATCGGGTCCAATCGGGCCAATGTCGACGCCTCGCTCAACCTGCTCGTCGCCGCCCGCGACGCCCGCGTCCGCCGGGTCGTCTACGCCGGATCCTCGTCTGCCTACGGCAACTCGGAGGCGATGCCCAAGGTGGAGACGATGGCGACGGCGCCGGTATCGCCATATGCGCTGCAGAAGCTCGTCGTCGAGAAATACTGTCAGCTGTTCACTTCGCTTTACGGCCTCGAGACGGTCACGATCCGCTACTTCAACGTGTTCGGACCGCGCCAGGACCCTTCGTCCCCCTACTCGGGCGTGATTTCGCTGTTCATCAGCGCGCTCTGCGAGGGGCGCCAGCCGACGATCTTCGGCGATGGCGAGCAGAAGCGTGATTTCACCTACGTCGCCAACGTGGTTGACGGCGTGCTGCGCGCGACGCACGCCAGGGACGTGAACGGCGAAGTGATCAACGTCGCCACCGGCGCCTGCGTGTCTCTCAACGAGCTGTTCAAAGCCGTACGAGACCTGGTCGGCGCGCGAATCGACCCTGCCTACGGGCCGCCGCGTGCCGGGGACGTCAAGGATTCACTGGCCGACATCGGCAAGGCCCGGCGTCTGCTTGGCTACGCGCCGATCGTGCCGTTCGAGCAGGGGCTGAAGACGACCGTCGAGTGGTATCGCAGCTCGCAGGTCGTGCCGAAGTGAGTCGAGATTAAGAGCGTAAGACCGCAGGAAGGCGAGCAGTCGGGCGTCCTTATCGCGGGAGGTCACAGGCCCACGAGGGAGCAGGTATCGCCCGATGCTCTTGAAGATGGTTATCGGCGCACGCGCGTCGAAGATGAGTGCGCGGTGCTCGCTGATGACCGTCACTGCACGAATCCTTCTCTCCATCACGGTGCGAGATCGGTGAGCGACTACGCACACGTCGCCAGCCAGCAGTACTTCGGCAACACCGGTTGACGCACGATCGGGCCCCCTATTCATCTGGTTCCATCGCGCAAGCGCAAGTCGCGCATCCGCATCGCCTTGCATGTACAGCCGCACACGCTGGCGGCCGGCGCTGCCCTTGCCCTGCTGCCGCCCTGTCCCGGCGGGGGCCAGCAGGCACCAACGTCGCACCCAGCCATCGTTCTTGCCAACTGCCCGCCGGGACCGTCGCGCGCAGGGAACATGGGGCAGCTCGCCGCGCAGTTGACATCACGATTCCGCACGTTCCCGCGCGGCCGATCGGCCGCGTCTGCCCGATGCGGACAGGAGTCGACTCATGACGCGCATGGTGATGGTGATGGTGCTGGCCCTCGGGTTCAGCGTGATGGACGTGGCGGCGCAGACGAGCGGAGGGAAGCGGGCACCGGCGGCCGCCCCTCAGGCGGCGGCCGGAACACCGCTCAATCTCAACACGGCGAGCGCCTCGCAGCTCGAAGGGTTGCCGGGTATCGGCAAGGCGACTGCCGAGCGGATCGTCGAGTATCGTCAGAAGAACGGCGGGTTCAAGAAACCCGAGGACCTGATGAACGTCCGGGGCATCGGGGAAAAGAACTTTCTGAAGCTGAAAGCGCTCGTGACCGTCAGTGCGCCCAAGGGAGAGGCGCAGTAACGCGGCTCGGATGCCGCGAGCATCGGCCATGCTCGCGGCGTCTTCGCCTGCGCGCAGCACGGGGCTTCACGCTGCTCGAAGCAATCTTCGTCGCCGGCGTCGTGTGTGTCCTCGCCGCGGTCGCCCTGCCGCGGCTGCTTGCACCGATCGATCGGGCGCGCGGCCTGTCGGCGGCGCGCTATCTCGCCGCGCGGATGGCGCTGGCCCGGGCCCAGGCGGTCAACCGTTCCGCCGTCATCTCGCTGCGCTTCGAGTCGGGCGATCGAGGCACCACCTTCAGCGTGTACCAGGACGGCAACGGCAACGGGGTCCTCACTCGCGACATTGAGGCGCGAACCGACCGGATGATCGATCGTCCGGTTCTGCTGGCGGACGTGTTCCCTGGTGCCGAGATCGCTCTGATGCCGAACGTGCCGGCGACCGAACCGGTGCAGCTCGGGGGCGGTTCGCTCATGTCGTTTACCCCTTCCGGCACCTCTTCTTCAGGGTCAATCTACATCCGCGGGAAAGACGGCACGCAGTGGGTCGTCCGCGTGCTTGGGGCCACGGCTCGTGCGCGTGTGCTCCGCTACCGGCCAACGACCCGCGACTGGGTCACCGCGTCGTAGCGTTCGCGCCAGGAGGACGTCATGGAAGCGACGAGTGAACGACGACGGGCGCCGCGGCGAACACCGGACGCCGGCGAAGTTCTGGGACGGGTCAGGTTGAGGGGCGGGCGCGAGCTCTTCGTCGCCAACCTGTCGCCGTTTGGTGCGCTGCTCGAAGGGGAAAGCCGCCTGCTGCCAAACACGCACGTCGACGTTCATGTGACGACCAGGCAGGGGCGAATCCTCATCCGGGCCCGCGTCGTCCGAGCGCTCGTCGTGCGCCTGAGCGCCGATCTCGTCATCTACCGTGCGGCCGTGGCGTTCGACGCGGCCGTGGATACAGCCGTTCACGGGTATGCGGTTCCCAAGGACGAATGAGCCGTGCCAGCGAAGCGCATCGGTTACCCGGATATCCGAAGCCACCAGACGAGAGGGCTCGCGAAATTCAACGGCGGAGAAAGGACGCGAGCCACCCGCCCTGTGGCATCGGCCTTGTTACAGAAACGGCCCGTGGGTGCGCTGTCGCGGAGGTTCGGATGTCGGTGGGGGAGGTCTACTCGGTCGACGCGGACGTCAGCCGTCCGTCTCGAAACCATGAACGCCTCTCGAGTCTACGAGAGGTCCTTACCGTTCTCGGTGCGGCGTTGAGCAGCGGCGCGGAGGGCGATCTTGAAATGACGTTCGAGCGGCATGTTCGCGAGATGTTCGATCTTCGCAGCGTGCGGCTGCGAGAAATCAGAACGAGCTATCAGGCGCGGTTGGTGACGCCAACCCGCACTGCCGATTCGATTGTGCTGGGCGTGCCTACCTCCGATCCGCGAATGCAGGCGGTCCTCGAGGCGTCTTACGACCCGGCCCGTCCGCTGAACGATCCAGACGTCGAAGTCTTGATGGCGATCGCGCACCTCGGCGGGTACGTGCTCGAAGTGGCGCGCGGGCGGACGCTGACGCGGCGATCGGGCCGCGGCGTTGCGCCACTCATCGGGTCGACGCTGTTGATGCAGGATCTGCGCGAGCGCGTGCAGCGGGTCGCGTTGACCGACTTCACCGTGCTCATCGAAGGCGAAAGCGGCACCGGAAAGGAACTGGTCGCTCGGCAGCTGCACGACCTCAGTCGTCGGCGGACGGGCCCGTTCGTCGCCGTCAATTGTGCCGCAGTGGTCGAAACGCTTCTGGAGGCAGAACTCTTCGGCATCGAGGAGCGCACCGCTACTGGTGTCCGCGGGCGGCGCGGCAAGTTCGAGAGCGCCGATGGTGGCACGCTGTTTCTCGACGAGGTCTCCGATCTGTCGTTGTCTGCGCAGGCCAAGCTGCTGCGCGTCATTCAAGACCTCGCGGTCGAGCGGGTCGGCGGTCACGGCACGCGGCGGGTGAACACACGCATCATCGCCGCAACCAATCGGTCGTTGTCCGAGCTGACCACTCGCGGCTTGTTCCGAGCGGACCTGTACTACCGTCTCAGCGGCGTCGAGATCCACGTGCCGCCGCTGCGTGCGCGCCGGCAGGACATTCTGGAGCTGGCGAAGTACTTCCTCGAGCGGCATCGCCAGACTCGCGAGCTCACGCTCTCGGCACAGGCCGAGGAAGCGCTCAGCCTGCATTCCTGGCCGGGCAACGTGCGCGAGCTGGAACGGTTGATGGAGCGTGCAGTGGCCCTTGCCCAGGGCGATCGCATCGAGGTCGACGATCTACCACCGGCCGTGCGTGGCGAGTACGACGAGACATTCGGCCCGGCGCTGGCGCGCGACGAGTCGTTTCGCGCGTGGGGGAGTCGCTACGCCAAGCTCGTGTTCGAGCGATGCGGCCGCAACAAGCGGCGCGCGTGTCGCGTGCTGGACATCAGCTATCACACGCTCACGGCGTATCTGCGCTATGCCGACACGCAGATTACTAGTCGAAGCCGTCAGCTGCCCGCCTGGGTCCGATCGGCCAGCGCCCCTCAGCAACGGTCGGAGGCGTAGTCGTGCGGGTGTCGTGGTATCTGTTCCGCTTCTTTGGCGTAGTCACGCCGCTGCCCGGGCTCGTCCTGTGGACGTTTGGCGTGCTCGTTGCGGGCGCCTCGGCCTTGATCGTCGTCGATCCGGCACGGACCTCCGGCGCCCTGGCGCCGCTTCTGCTGATGCAGATGTTCGCCGCTTCGTCCGGGTTCGCGGTGCCGGCTCGTCGGGGACATTACGACCTTCTGCTGACGCGCGCCGGCAATCGCATGTCGATTGCCGTCGCCCATTGGCTCACGTCGGTCGCACCCGGCCTTTTGAGTTGGTTGATCGTTGCTGGTGTCGAGGCGCTTACCACAGGACAGGCCAGCGTCGCTCTCGCGTCCGGGACCGGTGTGGCATTCGCGCTCGTCTCGACGATCCCATGGGCCGTCACGGTGACGCTCCCGAGGTTCTCAGGCGGCATCGGGTGGCTGCTCGTGTTGACCACGGCCGGGATCTCGTTCTCTCCTGACGGGGCTGAGTGGCTCGCCGCGCCGGGACGAGCGAGTGCGTCGCTCCTGTCCGCATGGGCGCTGCTCGTGTATCCGATGACCAGCGTCGGCCGAGACCTGTCGAGTCACGATTTGATGCTCTTGTCGCCTGCGCTGCTGCTGGCAGCGGCAGCGATGGGAGCCGCCTGGACCTGGGTCGCGCGCGCGACGTTTCCGCTCGAGGCCGCGCAGTGATCGCGCTCGCGCTCGCCGTTCGTGACCTTGCGGTGCAGTACGGCCGGCGCCGCGTGTTTCACCACGTCTCGTTCGATCTTGGCGTCGGTCAGTCGCTCGGGGTGGTTGGCCCGAATGGCTCTGGAAAGACGACCTTGCTTCGCGCGCTTGCAGGCTGCCTGCAGCCGTGCGCCGGCGATATCCGCATCAATGGTTTGCCGCCGCGGGACGCCTACCTGCGCGCGGGCGTCGCCTATTACGCGGGCGACGCCACGCTTCCAGGTTCAGTTCGCGCGGCGCAGTGGGGCAGCCTGGCCAACGGCGATGCGGTCACGTCCGACAAGCGTCCGATTCGCGCGTTGTCTCGAGGGACGCGTCAGTTGCTCGGCTTGCGCACCGCACTCGGTCGTCAACCGCTCGGCTTGATCATCCTTGACGAGCCCTGGGAAGCGCTCGACCCGGATGCCGCGCTCTGGCTCTCGACGATCCTGGAGACCAAGCGCGATCGTGGCGCGGCGGTCGTGCTGTCGTCGCATCGGCTGCACGATCTCGCCGGTCTTTGTGACATGTATCTCTTCCTCCTCCCACGCCAGGCCACAGTGCTGCAAGCCCACGAGATCGCACAAGGTGGACCGGTCACGGCCGAGGCGTTGGCGTCAGCCTTCGATCGCCTCCGCGGCGGGGCATCGTCTTTCCGCGCGGTCTCGTGAGTGCACGCGCCGCAGAACCGGCGCCCTCGCCATTCTTGACCGCTCTGCGCCGCGGCGAGTACAGTCGAGCGGACGGCTTCACCTCCGCTCGCACCGCGTTTCATGACCGATACGGCTGCCGCCGCGCTCCGCAAAACACCACTGCACGCCCGCCATCTCGCGTCGAACGCCCGAATGGTTCCCTACGCCGGATGGGAGATGCCGGTGGAGTATTCCGGCATCACGAACGAGCACCTGGCGGTGCGTTCCCGAGCGGGGCTGTTCGACGTCAGCCATATGGGCGAGATCGAGATCGCCGGCAAGGACGCGCTTGCCGCAGTACAGCGCATCTCCAGTAACGACGCCAGCCGACTCTCGATCGGTCAGGCGCATTACGCCGCACTCCCGACGCCGTCCGGCACATTCGTCGACGACATGCTGGTCTATCGCATGGCGCCGAGTCATTTCATGCTCGTGGTCAACGCGGCGAACGTCGCCAAGGACTACGCGTGGATCAGCGAGCAGGTCAAACTAGCCGGCGACGTCGCCGTCGTCGACAGCAGCAGCCGCTATGCGCTGATTGCGATTCAAGGTCCTGCGGCGCGGGAGGTGCTGCAGCCGCTGACCGCGGTCGAGCTCAGTCAGATCCGCTATTACTGGTTTTCCTACGGAGAGGTTGCGGCGGCGCGGGTCACGATCTCCCGAACGGGCTACACGGGAGAGGATGGTTTCGAGATCTTCGTGCCGCCGAACATGGCCGACCGCGTGTGGCAGGCGCTGCTCGACTCCGGGCGACAGGCCGACGTCATCCCGTGTGGGTTGGGCGCGCGCGATACGCTGCGGCTCGAGGCAGCCATGCGCCTCTACGGTAACGACATCGACGAATCGACGACGATTCTCGAGGCGGATCTCGGGTGGACGATAGGCTGGAAGAAAGCCGACTTCATCGGGAAGGACGCTCTGCTGCGGCAGAAGGAAAGTGGAGTGGCCCGCAAGCTGGTCGGCTTCGAGATGTCGGAGCGCGGGATTGCACGCCACGGGTATGCGGTCGTGCGTGGCGGGACACAGGTCGGTACCGTCACGAGCGGTACGCAGACGCCATTTCTCAAGAAGGCGATCGGCATGGCGTACGTGCCTGTCGACATCAGCACACCTGACACGGAGATTGAGATCGACATTCGCGGCCGCGCGTTGAAAGCGACGGTGACACCGCTGCCGTTTTACAAACGTGAAATGGGGTCGGGAGTCGTGTCCTGACCATCGCGCGGAAAGAACGCCCGACCCCCAGACAGAGTTGCTATGGCATACCCAGCTGACTTGAAGTACACGAAAGACCACGAGTGGATTCGAGTGTCCGGCGAGACCGCTGAAATCGGCATCACCGACTACGCGCAGCAGCAACTCGGCGACGTCGTCTACGTCGAGTTGCCCGAGGTCGGACGGCAGCTGACCGCGGGTGAATCGTTCGGCTCGATCGAATCGGTCAAGGCGGTGTCGGAGCTGTTTGCGCCGATGAGCGGGCAGGTCATCGAAGTGAATCCCGCGCTGAAGGATCATCCGGAGGCGGTCAACAGCCAGCCGCATCAGAGCTGGATGGTGAAGATCAAGCTGTCCGATTCGAAGACGCTCGGCTCGCTGCTCGACAGCGCCGGCTACGAACAGCTGATCACCGCGTGAGCATGCACGATCTCGACGCGACCGACTGGTTCCCGCCGCGACACATCGGACCATCTCCCGACGAACGCGACCAGATGCTGGCGGCCGTCGGTGCCTCGTCACTCGACGCGCTGATCGACGAAGCGATTCCCGCGTCCATCCGTCTCAAGGCGCCGCTCAATCTGCCTCCGCCAGAGAGTGAGCACCAGTATCTGCGTCGGCTCGGCCATCTGGCGCACCGCAACCAGGTGTTTCGCTCGTACATCGGCCTCGGCTACCACGACACCGTGACGCCCAGCGTCATCTTGCGCATGGTGATGGAGAACCCCGGGTGGTACACGCCTTACACGCCCTATCAAGCCGAGATTGCGCAGGGCCGCCTCGAGTCGTTGATCAACTTCCAAACGATGGTCGCCGACCTGACGGCCATGGACATGGCCAACGCGTCGCTCCTGGACGAGGCGACGGCGGCGGGCGAGGCGATGGCGCTGCTGCATCGGGTCGCCGTCAGTAAGAACGTCACGCGAAACCGGTTTCTCGTCAGCGAACGCTGTTTTCCGCAGACCATCGACGTGCTGCGATCGCGCGCCGAGCCGCTCGGGCTCGTGTTGGATATCGCGCCGATCGAGCGCATGGACCTCGGCGCCGACGCGTTCGGCCTGCTGGTGCAGTATCCGGACGAGGCCGGTCTCGCCCGGGACCTGAAGCCGACGATCGAGCGCGCGCACGACGGCGGTGTGCTGGTCGCAGTCGCAACCGACCTCCTGGCGCTGGCGCTGCTCACGCCTCCGGGAGAAATGGGCGCCGACGTGGTGTTCGGCTCATCGCAGCGATTCGGCGTGCCGCTTGGCTTCGGTGGGCCGCATGCCGCTTTCTTCGCGACGCGCCAGTCTTACGTGCGCCAGATGCCCGGCCGGATCATCGGGGTGTCGGTCGATGCGCACGGTCACACCGCCTATCGAATGGCCCTCGCGACCCGCGAGCAGCACATCCGCCGCGAAAAGGCGACGTCGAACATCTGCACGGCACAGGCGCTGCTCGCGAACATGGCGGCGATGTATGCCGTATATCACGGCCCGGCGGGACTCAAGGCCATCGCCACGCGCGTGCACCGGCTCGCTGAGATCCTGGCGCAGGAGCTGACGCAGCTCGGCCTGGCCCAGCAGAACGCTCACTTCTTCGACACCTTGCGCGTCGACGTCCCTGGCGGCATCGAACCGCTGCGCAAACACGCCGTCGCGCATGGCATCAACTTCCGCTACGTCGACGAGCGCACGGTCGACATCGCGCTCAATGACACGGCGACGCTCGACGACCTCGAGGACATCATCGCGGTTTTTGGCGCCGCGACGGGGGGGTCGCTCCCGGTCGCCGGCCTGCGCGATCGTCTCAAACAAGCAGCCGACGACGACGGTACCGCGACGACTCTGCCGCCCGAACTGACGCGGACGAGCCCGTTCCTGACGCATCCGGTGTTCAACACGCACCACTCCGAGACCGAGATGATGCGTTACATCAGGCGACTCGAGCGCCGGGACATCGGCCTCGACACCTCGATGATCCCGCTCGGGTCGTGCACCATGAAGCTCAACGCCGCGAGCGAAATGGTACCGGTCACCTGGGAGCGCTTCAGCCGGATTCACCCGTTTGTTCCGGTCAGTCAAGTGCCCGGCTACGTGCAGCTGATTCGCGAGCTCGAGTCGGCGCTGTGCGAGATCACCGGCTTCGCCGAGGTCTCACTGCAGCCGAACTCCGGCGCGCAGGGCGAGTTCACCGGCCTGATGGTGATCCGTGCGTACCATCGCCATCGTGGTCAGGCCGCCCGCGACGTCGTGCTGATCCCGGCCTCCGCCCACGGCACGAATCCGGCCAGCGCGGCGATGGCCGGAATGCGGGTCGTCGTCGTCGCGACCGCCGCGGACGGCAGCGTCGACGTCTCCGACTTGAAGAAGAAGGCAGCCGAGCATCGCGATCGCCTCGCTTGCTTGATGATCACCTTCCCGTCGACACACGGCGTGTTCGAAGACGCGGTTCGTGAGATCTGCGACGTCGTGCATCAGCACGGCGGCCAGGTGTACATGGATGGCGCCAACATGAACGCCCAGGTCGGGCTGACGAGCCCGGCGTCGATCGGCGCCGACGTGTGTCACTTGAACCTGCACAAGACGTTCGCAATCCCCCACGGCGGCGGCGGTCCGGGCATGGGCCCGATCGGTGTGGCGCGGCATCTGGCGCCATATCTGCCGCGGCATCCGTTCGCGGAGATCGGTGGAGAGCAGGGGATCTCCGCGGTGTCAGCGGCGCCCTGGGGCAGCGCCAGCATTCTGCTCATCTCCTATGCCTACATCCGGATGCTGGGCGCCCGGGGACTCACCGACGCGACGCGCTACGCGATCCTCAACGCCAACTACATCAAGGCGCGTCTGGAGCGGCACTATCCGGTACTGTACATGCGTGCGAATGGACGCGTCGCGCACGAGCTGATCTTCGATCTGCGCGGGTTCAAGTCGGTGGGCGTCGAGGAGATGGACGTTGCCAAGCGGCTGATCGATTTCGGGTTCCACGCTCCCACGGTGTCCTTTCCGGTCGGCGGCACCCTGATGGTGGAGCCGACCGAGAGCGAGGACAAGGCGGAGCTCGATCGCTTCTGTGACGCCATGATTCAGATCCGCCACGAAATCGAGGACGTCGTCGCCGGTCGAGTGGAGGCCAAGGACAGCGTCCTGAAGCACGCGCCGCATCCTGCCGCCGTCGTCACGGCGTCGTCGTGGGATCGGCGCTACTCGCGCGAGGAGGCGGCGTTTCCATTGCCGTTCGTGCGGGACCGGAAGGTGTGGCCTCCGGTCGGGCGCATTGACAACCCGTACGGCGATCGCAACCTGTTCTGCTCGTGTCCGCCTGTCGAGAACACATAACAACGTAGTGTCCGGCTCGCGCCAGGCACATCGTCGCTTCATCGCTTCCTGCTCGCTGATGATGCGTTTGTTGACGTTGACGACCGCCGCGATGCTCCGAGTCGGCCGTATTCCGTGTGGTACACTCCGCCCAAACGCGGCCGCTTCAGCGGCCGCTCTACACGCCGATTCTTGATGCGCATTCTCAACGCCGCGCAGATGCGCGAGGCCGACCGCTACACCATCGAAGACATCGGCATTCCGTCACTCGTGCTCATGGAGAATGCGGGCCGTCAAGTGGTCGCCGCGATCGAGGCGGCCTACGAGGACCGGCTCGGCGGGCGCGTCGCGGTCCTCTGCGGACGCGGCAACAACGGCGGCGACGGCTTCGTCGTGGCGCGCACGCTGCTGCAGCGCGGCATCGACACCGCGGTGTTCGTCGTCGGCGCGCTTGGCGACGTCCGCGGCGATGCCAAGACCAATCTCGACATCCTCGGGCGGCTGGGCGTCACCGTCGTGGAGGTTGGCGACGAGCAGCAGTGGGAGCTCCACTTTTCCGAGATCTCCAAGTGCGCGCTGATCGTCGACGCGATCTTCGGCACCGGCCTCAAGGCGCCGGTCGGCGGCATGTTGGAGACGGTGATCGCCGACGTCAACGCCTCCGACATTCCGATCGTGGCGATCGATCTGCCAAGTGGGCTGTCGGCCGACACGCCGCACCTGATCGGCGACTGCATCGACGCGTCGTTGACCGTCACGCTCGGCGCTCCAAAGCTCCCGCTGGTGTTGCCGCCCGGCGAGGCCTACGCCGGCGACGTCGTCATCGCCGATATCGGGATTCCCATCGAAGTGTTCGAAGGCCTCGACGGCAGCCACATCGATCTGCTCACGCCCGAACAGCTGCGCAGTCTCGTCGGGCCTCGCGCCGCCGATTCGCACAAGGGTGACTTCGGTCGGGTCACGCTCGTCGCCGGTTCGATGGGGAAGACCGGCGCCGCCCATCTCGCGGCGATGGGCGCCCTGCGCTCCGGCGCCGGTCTCGTCACTGTGGCGACACCGCGATCGTGCCTGCCAATCGTCGCCTCGATGGAGCCGGCGTTCATGACCGTGGGCTTGCCGGACGACGAAGCGGGTGGCGTGGTTCCCGAGGGCATCGAGCGGCTGCTGGACGTCGATCACGACGTGCTTGCATGCGGACCCGGACTCGGCCGCACGGCCAACGCCGGCGAGTTCGTGCGGACGCTGCTCGATCGCGCCACGGTGCCGCTGGTGCTCGACGCGGACGCGATCACTGTGCTCGCCGATGATCCTGGCCGTCTGACCGGGAGCGAGGAGCGGGACGTCATCATCACGCCGCACCCCGGCGAGATGGCGAGACTGGTCGGTTCCTCGATCGGTGAAGTCCAGGCGAATCGCATCGAGGTCGCCTCGACGTTTGCAACGTCACACCGCGTCTACGTGATCCTCAAGGGACATCGAACCGTCATCGCCACGCCCGACGGGAAGGTCTACATCAACCCCACCGGCAATCCAGGCATGGCCACCGGCGGAACCGGAGACGTCCTCACCGGCATGATCGCCGCATGGCTGGCCCAGTTGCTCGATGCCGAGGCGGCGTGCCGTCTTGCCGTGTTCCTCCACGGCGCCGCCGGCGATCTGGCCGAGGCGCACGAGGGCCAGGTGTCCATGATCGCCACCGATCTACTCGACTACCTCGGCGACGCGTTGACGACGCTGGTACGAGGCAAAGTCGAGGAATCGTGACGACTCGGTCGTCACAGGTGACACACTCCGAGGACGAGACCATGGCAGTGGCGCGTCAGGTCGCTGCGTCGCTGTCTGCCGGCGATGTGCTGCTGCTCTCGGGCGATCTCGGGGCGGGGAAGACCGCCTTCGTCCGCGGCCTGGCGCAGGGGCTGGGGATCAATGAAGACGAGGTGAGCAGTCCCACGTTCACGCTCGTCCACGAATACCGGGGTGGACGGCTGACGCTGTATCACGTCGACCTGTATCGTCTCGATCGCGCTGCCACAGACGACCTTGGCCTGGACGAACTGGGAGTCGCCGACGGTGTGCTCGCGATCGAATGGCCCGATCGACTTACGCACACCCTCGCCGGCGCGCGAGCGATCGACATCGAGATCGTCGACGACACAACCCGCCAGATCACTCTTGGCTGATTCCTGAACCCTGATTCCTACTCCATGCGATAGTTGGGGGCTTCCTTTGTGATCGTCACGTCGTGCACGTGGCTCTCGCGCACGCCGGCCGGAGTGATGCGAATCATCTTGGCCCTGCGCTGCAAATCGGGAATCGTCCCGGCGCCGCAGTAGCCCATGCCGGCACGAATGCCACCCACCAGCTGATACACCACCGCCTGGGCGCTCCCTCTGTGTGCAACCCGCCCTTCGATGCCTTCGGGCACGAGCTTGTCGCTGGCGCGTCCGCCCTCGAGATCGAACTCGTCCTGAAAGTAGCGATCGCGGCTGCCGCGGCGCATCGCGCCGATCGATCCCATGCCGCGATATTCCTTGTAGCTGCGGCCCTGGAACAGGATCAGCTCGCCGGGGCTTTCGTCGGTGCCGGCAAAGAGGTTCCCGGTCATGATGCAGCTCGCCCCGCACGCGAGCGCCTTGACGATGTCGCCGGAGTAACGGATGCCGCCGTCAGCGATAATCGGGATGTTGCGCTTCTCGGCGGCCGAGGCGCATTCGAGAATCGAGCTGATCATCGGCATCCCGATGCCCGCGACCACGCGAGTCGTGCAGATCGAGCCGGCTCCAATCCCCACCTTCACCGCGTCGACGCCCGCCGCGATCAGCGCCTCGGTCGCTTCAGCGGTGGCGACGTTGCCGCCCACCAGCTCGATGTTCGGGCATTCGCGTCTCACGCGCGCGATCATGTCGAGCACGAGCTGCGAGTGGCCGTGCGCGGTGTCGACGACGAGCACGTCGACGCCGGCCGAGACCAGCGCCTTCGCCCGTTCGAGCGAATCCTTCGCGATCCCGATGGCCGCACCGCAGCGCAGGCGGCCGAGCGCGTCCTTGCACGCGTTGGGGTACTTGATGTTCTTTTGAATGTCTTTGACGGTGATGAGTCCCTTGAGCCGGTAGTCCTTGTCGACCACGAGCAGTTTCTCGACCTTGTGCTTGTGGAGGATCGCCCGTGCCTCGTCGAGCGTCGTGCCCACCGGCACGGTGAAGAGCGGCTCTCGCGTCATCACTTCGGCAATCGGGCGGTGGACGTTGGTCTCGAACCGGAGGTCGCGATTGGTGAGAATCCCGACCAGCCGTCCTTCCTTGCTGCCGTCTTCGGTGATTGGCACGCCGGAGATCCGGTAGTTCTTCATCAAATCGAGCGCTTCGAAGATCCGGTTCGATGGCGACAGCGTGATCGGGTTGACGATCATGCCGCTCTCCGACCGTTTCACGCGATCGACTTCGGCCGCCTGCTCGTGGATCTGGAGGTTCTTATGGATGATGCCCATGCCGCCGAGCTGCGCCATGGCGATGGCGAGGCCCGACTCGGTGACCGTGTCCATGGCTGCGCTGAGAATCGGGACGTTGAGGCGGATGTTCCGCGTGAGCCGGGTGGAAATGTCCACCTGCGTGGGGAGCACAGTCGAATGCTGCGGGACGAGCAGCACATCGTCGTAGGTGAGCGCGGTGGTCACGCCCAGGCCGGCCTCGGTGATCGACGGTGAAAGGGTCGTCAGGTCCATGAACTCCTCATAAACGCAAAAGGCCGACACAGGGTCGGCCTTTTGAGGTCACGCTGCAGCGCCGTGGCACTTCTTGTATTTCTTCCCGCTCCCACACGGGCACGGGTCGTTGCGTCCGACTTTCGGCTCCTCTCGGCGAACGGTCTTGACGACGTCGTCCCCGCCCGTGCGCGCGGGCGTGGGAGCCGGCGGCGCCGCGACCGCCGACGCCGACGACGATCGGGAGCCGCCGGCAAATGCCGGCACGCTCTCCGCGCCCGGGTTATTGAGCGTCAACTGGGTCGCGCGGCGCGGAGCCGGGCGGGGTGCCGTCGGTCTCGCCGGCGCGGCAGCGCCTTCACCCGCCTCGATCACCGGCCGTAACCAGAAAAGGTAGCGCACGATCTCTTCCTCGATGCGCGCCTTCATGTCCTGGAACAGTCCGAAGCTCTCCTTCTTGTACTCGACCAGCGGATCGCGCTGCCCGTAGCCTCGAAGTCCGATGCCTTCTTTCAAGTGGTCGAGCGAGTAGAGGTGATCCTTCCACTGTGCGTCGACGATCTGCAGCATCAAGTCGCGCTCAATCCGGCGCAGCAGCTCGGCACCGAGCAGCGTTTCCTTCTTCTTGTAGTTCTCCTTGATGGCCGCCCAGAGGGCATCGGTCATTTCTTCGGCACCCTTGGACGACAGGTCGAGTGCCTCCAGCTCCTGCGTCTCGACGCCGAAAACGCGGTTGACCTCTCGCACGAGAGCAGGGATGTCCCACTCCTCGACGTCGATGTCCTTCCCGGCAAATCGCTCGACCTGGTCCTCCAGGATTTCTTCGGCCAACGCCAGCAGATACTCGCCGGTACCGACCAGCTCCTCTTCGGTGAGATGGATCTTGCCCTCGAGAATCTCGCGGCGCAGCGTGTAGACGCTCTCACGCTGCTTGTTCATGACGTCGTCGTACTCGAGCAGATGCTTGCGGACGCCGAAGTTCTGCGCCTCGACCTGCTTCTGCGCCCGCTCGATCGCCCGCGTGACCATCGTGTGCTCGATCGGCACGCCCTCTTCCATCCCCAGCCGCTGCATCAAGCCGGAGATGCGGTCGGAGCCGAAGATGCGCATCAAATCGTCTTCGAGCGACAGGTAGAACCGTGACGAGCCTGGGTCGCCCTGACGGCCGGCACGTCCGCGGAGCTGGTTATCGATGCGTCGCGCCTCGTGGCGTTCGGTCCCGAGGATATGCAGCCCGCCGAGGTCGACGACCTCCTCGTGTTCGGCGTCCATCTGCCGCCTGAAGTGCGAGAAGATGCGCTCCCACTCGGGTCGCCGCGCGCGGTAGAAGCCGTCGACGTGGAAGAAGTAGACGAACTCTTCGTCGTCGATGAACTTCTCTTCGCCTTTCGGCAGCCGTTCGGCGACCTGTTCGGCCAGACACTGCTGACGCGCCGCGTGCTCGGGGTTGCCGCCCAGCAGAATGTCCGTGCCGCGGCCGGCCATGTTCGTCGCGATCGTCACATTGTCCTTGTGACCCGCTTGCGCGACGATCTCGGCCTCTTGCGCGTGGTACTTCGCGTTGAGGACGACGTGCTTGATGCCGCGTCGGCGGAGCAGTGTGGACAGCCTCTCCGACTTCTCGATCGAGACGGTGCCGACCAGCGTCGGGCGCCCTGAGTTCTGCTTCTCGATGATGTCGTTGACGATGGCTTCGTACTTCTCGCCCTCGGTCCGGTAGATCAGATCCGGTTCCTCGACGCGCTTCAGTGGCCGGTTCGTCGGGATGACGATGACGTCGAGGTTGTAGATCTTGGCGAACTCGGGGGCTTCGGTTTCGGCCGTGCCGGTCATGCCGGAGAGCTTCTTGTACTTGCGGAAGTAGTTCTGGAAGGTGATGGTGGCGAGCGTCTGGTTCTCGCGCTCGATCTTCACCTTTTCTTTGGCCTCGACGGCCTGATGGAGACCATCGCTCCAGCGGCGCCCCGGCATCAGCCGGCCGGTGAACTCGTCGACGATGACCACGCCGCCGTCCTTGATCATGTACTCCACGTCCAGGCGGAACAGCGTGTGCGCCCGCAGTGCCTGGTGGATGTGGTGGAGCAGCGGCATGTTGACCGGGTCGTATAGGCCGTTCGACTCGGGCACGAGCCGGTGCTTCAACATCTGCTCGGCCTTGGCCATGCCGGTCTCGGTCAGGTTGACGGTTTTGTGCTTCTCGTCGACGATGTAATCGCCGGTCTTCTCGAGCTCTTCGCGCTCTTCGGCCTTGACGTTCCCCTGCGTGACCGCGCCCTTTTTCAGCTTCGGGATGATGCGGTCGACTTCGTAATAGAGGTCGGTCGACTCTTCCGCGGGGCCCGAGATGATGAGCGGCGTCCGCGCCTCGTCGATGAGGATGCTGTCCACCTCGTCGACGATCGCGAAATGATGTCCGCGCTGCACCATCTGGCTCAGCTCGAACTTCATGTTGTCGCGCAGGTAGTCGAACCCGAACTCGTTGTTCGTGCCGTAGGTGATGTCGGAGCCGTACGCGATCTGCCGCTGGTCGTCGCGCAGGTCGTGCTGAATGACGCCGACGCTCATGCCGAGGAACCGGTAGAGCCGGCCCATCCACTCCGAGTCGCGGCGAGCCAGGTAGTCGTTCACCGTGACGACGTGGACGCCTTTTCCCTCGAGGGCGTTGAGATAGGCGGGGAGTGTCGCAACCAGGGTCTTGCCTTCGCCCGTCTTCATCTCGGCGATGGTCCCGTGATGCAGCACCATGCCGCCGATTAGCTGGACGTCGAAGTGCCGCATGTTCAGGACGCGGCGCCCGGCCTCGCGGACGACGGCGAACGACTCGACGAGCAGATCGTCGATCGTCGCGCCGTCAGCGACGCGCTTGCGGAACTCGGTCGTCTTTTCTCGAAGTTGTTCGTCGCTCAGCGCCTTCATTGCGGGTTCGAGGGCGCCGATCTCTGCGACACGCGGCCGAAGCCGCTTGATCTCTCGTTCGTTCTGAGTGCCGATGACCTTCGCGAGCAGTTGGCCGATCATGCGAATGGAAAGAGCCGTCTACGAAGGAATATCTACCGATTGTAGCCCTGCAGCTACAGATCGGCAAGGAAACCGCGTGTTTCTCGGTGAGTTACTGGGCGCGCGGCTTCTGCTGCGTGAGCAGCTGGAGCGGATTGAGGAGACGACCGTTGGCCATCACCTCGTAATGGAGGTGAGCGCCGGTCGTGCGGCCGGTGGCGCCAAGGCGACCAATCATCTCGCCGCGCTTGACGTGACTGCCGTTGTGGACGGAGAAGCCTGAGAGGTGACCGTACCTGGTTTCGAGTCCGAACCCGTGGTCGATGACGATGAGGTTTCCGTAGGCGCCGGAATACCCTGCCTGGGTGACGACTCCGGCCGCGGTCGCGTAGACCGGTTGCCCCTTGTCACCGGCGATGTCGAGACCGTTGTGATAGTCGGTATCACCGGTCAGCGGATCGACCCGGGGCCCCATCGTCGATGTGAGCCAGCCCTGCGCGGGCCAGATCGACGGCGTCGCTGCGGCGAGCGCGTTGCGCTTGTCGACGTTGGAGCGAACCGACTGCAGACGCGACTCGAGCCCTTCGAGCAGATTCCGCAACAACCCGAACGTGTCGTCGGGGTTCGAAAGCGCGGTGAGCGTCCGCGCGTACGCCGAATCCTGCTTGGCCGTCGCGTTCAGCGGAACGCTGGTGCCGCCCATCGCGCGCGCCTTCACGAGCGCCGGCAGCTTGTCCATCGTCCGGGCGACGTTCGGGTCGAGCGCGGCTCGGGCGCCGAGGTCGGCGATGGCGGACTGAATGGACTCGATCTGACCTGAGAGTTCCTGGGTTGCCGTGCGGTAGCTGGCGTTTTCCTGCTCGAGGGCCTGTTGACTCGAATACAGGCCGGACACGTCGCTCTTGGCCTTCCACGCCGCCCCGATGCCAATCAGCACGGGCAACGTCACCATGGCGCACGCCACCGCCACCGCTGGCCGGGCGGAGATCGTTACGCGACGGACAACTCCGGAAGTCCGGTCGGCGATGAGAATGGTGTAACGCCGTGAAGCCATTAGCTACTTAAGTGGACGAGCAGACAAGTAGATCGGTCACTACCTGGACGTTTTTGGATACCGTTACTATCGGGTGTTCGTGCCCGGAGGAGAAGGCACGCACATCAAAGGCTACCACAGGACGAAAAGAGGCTTCAAACCTGTTGACTTTTTTGTGCAACGCCGGGGTAGCCCGGGAGATTCTGTGAGGGCCGGGGCCGCACGCCTCCAGGCGCTGGGGGCTGCGGTTCTGTTCTCGACCGGAGGGGCCGGAGTCAAGGCAGCAGCCTTCTCTGGCGTTCAGGTGTCCTGCCTGCGTTCGGGAATCGCCGCGCTGGTTCTGCTAGTGCTTTTGCGCGGTCGACTGCGGATTTCCCGAGCAATCCTCGGGGTCGCGATTGTCTATGGCGGCACCCTGACCCTCTTCGTGCTCGCCACGAAGCTGACGACTGCGGCCAACGCCATCTTCCTTCAGTCCACGTATCCGCTCGGCGTTTTGCTCCTGGCGCCCGCACTGTTGAGCGAGCGGATCCGGCGGCGCGACCTCGGCTACATGGCCGCCGTTGCGATCGGCCTCATCTTGTGTGTCGCCGGCCGGGCGATAGCGACGACTACGGCCCCGAATCCGGCGCTCGGCAATGTCTTCGCCATCCTATCGGGAGTCGCGTGGGCAACCACGTTGCTCGGCCTGAGGTATCTGGAGCGAGAGGTCGAGGGCCAGGGCACAGCGATGGCGGCGGTCGTGACCGGGAACCTCTTCGCGTGCCTCGCCGGGTTGCCATTCATCTGGCCATTGCCACAGGCCAGTGCCGCAGAGTGGGCGACGATCGTCTATCTCGGAGTGTTCCAGATCGGACTCGCTTACGTGTTCCTCACGAAGGCCGTGCGGCGACTTCCAGCACTCGAAGTCTCGTTGCTGTTGTTGCTCGAACCCGTGCTCAACCCCGTTTGGGCGTGGCTCATACATGGCGAAGAGCCGGGCGGATGGACGATCGCCGGCGGCGCGACCATCGTCGCCGCGACGGCTATGAAGACTGCATTCGAAGCGTATGCGGCGCGCGCGCCGCGCCCCGTGGCGACATGAGCACCCGAGGCGCGGCCGCGCGTCATCGTGGCGCGTGAGAGCGCTCCGTTCTACGGACAGAACAGAAAGTACATGCCATACATGCCAGCGAGACTGGCCTGCAGTGCGGCGCACATGTACAGCAAGCCCGCATCGGGATACGTGGCGCTGAGCATACAGACGACGGCTGCCTGCGCCTCGAGCACGGCGATCTGCATCAGCAACTGCGCACAAAAGACGAAGCGCGTAGCCGGGTCGTACTGCACGCGGCGCACGCCGGTGGAGCGGCCATCTTTGGCGTCGAGCGCGGCGGCGACGTCCTCGAAGGTGACGGCCGCGTGAGCGAACACACCCGTGATCCCGCCGGTAACGAGGCCGTCGATGACACGCTCACGTGTCGCGGCATCGAGCGTGTTCGTCTCCGGCCGGCGCCCGTCCGCGCTGATGCCGTACCGCCTCAAGTGCGCGGCAACGTCGCCCCGGTCCACCTCGAACTGGAGCACCGCATCGCGGCCGCGCTGACGAATGAGATCGCTCACCGCGTCCTGAACCGGAGTATCCAAACGCAGCTGCGTGCTGCGTACGGCTGCCGCCCGTAGTTGGGCGGCGATCGCTCGGGCATCCTCGCCCGCGAAGCCACGCGCCTGTCCTCGATTGATAATCGCCGCCACCTCCTTGACGATGTGGTCGAACGTGAGATCGACGCCATCTGCAACGATCGGATGATCGTGGGCCTGCCCACTCGCGGGGGCTTCCATTCGGCCATGCGCGACGCCAGCGAGCAGAGGAAGACCTGACGCCACCGAGCCCACGAAGATCCTGCGACTCACGACTGCATTCATACATCACCCGTGTTTCTGCACCCAGACACTATTCCGCCAACCTGTACTGCAGCGCCTCCGCGACGTGATCGGCCGCGACGTCGCGTGCGCCGGCAAGATCTGCAATCGTTCGCGCGACCTTGAGCACGCGGTCGTAGCCGCGCGCGCTCAACCCCATCGAGCCGACGGCACGGCGCAGGAGCTTTCGGCCGCGCGCATCGGGACGGCAGAAACCGGCAATCGCCGCACCACGAAGATCGGCGTTCGTCCTGGTGCCGCGCTCGCCGTAGCGACGCTGCTGCGTCCGCCGTGCTTCGCACACGCGGTCTCGTACCTGCGCCGATGCTTCACCTGGTACGCCGTCAGTGATGTCGCGCGCCGGAACGGCTGGCACCGTGACGATCAGATCGATGCGATCGCGCAGCGGCCCGGAAAGGCGTCCGCGGTACTTGGCGATCTGTCCAGGCGTGCATCGGCACGGGCGACGGTCGTCGCCGAGGAAACCGCAAGGACACGGATTCATGGCGCCGACCAGCACGAATCGCGCTGGAAACAGGGCGGTTCGCGCCGCCCGCGCGATCGTGACGCGTCCTTCCTCGAGTGGCTGACGGAGCACCTCCAGGACGCGGCGATCGAATTCAGGCAGCTCGTCGAGGAACAGCACGCCGTTGTGCGCAAGCGAGATTTCCCCTGGCCGGGGAATGGCGCCGCCGCCAACCAGCGCCACGTGCGAGACCGTATGGTGGGGCGCGCGGAACGGCCGCTCACGCAGCAACCCGCAACCCGGGGGAAGCGAGCCGGCCACCGAATGAATCGCGGTGCACTCGAGTGCTTCGTCGAACGTGAGCGCCGGCAGGATCGTCCCGAGGCGGCGCGCCATCATCGTCTTGCCGGCACCCGGCGGACCGGTGAGGAGCAGGTTGTGCCCGCCTGCGGCCGCGACTTCAAGCGCTCGCCGCGCGAACAGCTGTCCGCGAACATCGGTGAGGTCGCCTTCGCTGTCGCGACGCGGCGCTGATTCGCTCGCCGGGGACGCTCGTTCCGCACGATCGGGGAAGTTCAAGACGTCGACCGCTTCGACCAGCGAGCGCGCGAGACAGACGTCGAGGCCGTCGACCACCGAGGCCTCAGCAGCGTTTTGCGGTGGCAGCAGCAGGCGCTTCAGGCCGAGCCGCCGCGCGGCCACCGCGATCGGCAACACACCACGAATGCCGTTGATGGCGCCGTCCAGCGACAGCTCGCCGACGATCACCGTGTCGTCGATCGCGCGCCTCGTCAGCGGACCCGACGTCGCCAACAGGCCGAGCGCGATCGGCAGGTCGAACGACGAGCCCGCCTTCCGCACATCGGCCGGCGCCAGGTTTACGGTGATTCGGTGATGAGGAAACTCGAAGCCCGAGTTGCGGATCGCGGAGCGGACGCGGTCGCGACTCTCGCGAACGGTGGCATCTGGCAGGCCGACCATCGTGAAGTGCGGCAGGCCGAACGCCACGTCCACTTCGACATGAACCGGGTAGGCCTCGACGCCGAAGACCGCCGCACTCCGAAGACTGGCGAGCACGGCGACCACCACTGCAAGCAGCGATGCCGGCGCCGGTCAGCTGAAATCGTTAGCAATCCGACGCGAGCACGCCAGTCACATGGCAGGAGCTGCAACGTCGCTCCGGCTGGAAAGTCGCGGTTTCTGCGATCCGCCGGGGCAGACTAACGCGCTGGTGTGATCTCGATGTAATCCAGAGCGCCGCTGTCGGGCGCCGTCGCATTCACCTCGATGCGAATCTCATCGCCTGGCGACAGCCTGACAGCACGGATCGTTCGGCGGGTCGAGGTATGGCCGTTCGGCGCCCCCGAGCCAAACTGCGCGTCGGCCACCCATCGATCGATTTGACGATCGCCCACGGCGATCGTGAACGTCGCGGTACCGTCGCTTTCGTCGAAGTACTGCACGGCGATATCGTACGTGCCGGCCGCCCCTTGATACCGGTGGCGAGCCGTGCAGGTGCCTCCGGCCGAGCACAGTGCGGCCAGACCGGCCGAAGCGGTCTCCCATGGAATGACGGCACCGTTCGAGAACCGATCCAGCGACATCGACTCGGCTTCAATCCGGCCGGGGTAGTTGCCCACGCGCCCGGCGGTATCAGGAATGCCCGACACCCAGCGGAACCAAGCGGTGATCGCGTCGCGCCAGACGATGGCATGGCTCGCCTGGTACTCGAGTCTGGCGAGCACCGAGGCGTGCCGCTCGGCGTCAATCGATCCCGCGAGGGTTCGCCACCGTGTGACGAAACCAGCAGCGTCCTCCGCGCCTTGATAGTGCGTGTCGTAAATGTGTTGAATGACGGTCTTGCCGGAGCGGAGCCGATGGGAATACGGCACGTGATGGAAGAAGAGCAGGAGCTCGTCTGGGGTGGTCGCAAGGTTCTCGTATGAGGTGGCCACAGGCGTCGAATACTGCGCGACGAATCCGGTGCCGGTTGCCGTCGTGCGATCCATTCCGATGCCGGTGCCGTTGGCGCGATGCCACTGGCCCCAGCCATTCCGTTCCGACGATTCGATCCCCGGCCCGTAGTGGACGCCGATGATGTCGGTCAGCGTGCCTGCCCCGAGCGGGCCCGTATAGCGCTCGTAGGCCGGCCACGAATCGAGAAGAATGCCGACGATCGTCTCGACGACCTGTGGTCGATCGTTGAACGTCAGCTTGGTCCACTCTTCGGCGATCTGTCGTGACGTCGTGTCCGGATTCCATGCGAGTCGCCCGAACGCGTAAAGATTCGCCATCGCCAGGTCGTGTCCCAGCCAATTGGTCTCGCGGCCGACGTTGGACACTCCAACGAAGCCGCCGAGTGAGCGCACGAAGACACGGCCTGTCACGAGCTGCTTGACCGGTGTGCCGCCGTCTCTTGCCTGCATGTCGAAGTCGAGCACCTCCTTCCACATCGGCGCGATGAAGCAGACATGGCGTTGCTGCCCGAGGTACTCCTGGGTGATTTGCAGCTCGATCGCCTGGTTCGTCTTCTGCAGCGCGCCAAAGAGCGGAGAGGCCGGTTCGCGCACCTGGAAGTCAATGGGGCCGTGCTTGATCTGCAGCACGACGTTCGGCTCGAACAGACCGTCGAGCGGCCTGAAGTTGTCGGAGGCCGCTCGTGCACGATCGTTCTTCGGGTTTCGCCAGTCCATCAGGTGGTCGTAGACGAATCCGCGATAGAAGATCACGCCCCGATGCGGCGCGAGCGCCCGTGCAATGACGTTCGCGGCGTCGGCATGTGTGCGTCCGTATGCCGACGGCCCGAGGCGCCCCTCAGAATCCGCCTTGAGCACGAAGCCGGCGAAATCGGGCACCGCACGGTAAATCGCGTCGACACGGTCCTGCCAGAACGCTGCGACGCGTGAGTCGAGCGGGTCGAAGATGTCGAGGCCGCCAATACGACGAGGGCTGCTGAAGTCGATCGAGATCGACAGGGCAATGCCCCACGGCCGGATGATGTCGGCGACCCGCGCGAGCTGGGGGACGAACGCGTCGGTCAGCACCTGCGGGTTGGCATTGACGTTGTTGATGGTCAGCGCGTTGATGCCGATCGACGCGAGCAGACGCGCATAGTCCCGCACCCGGGTCAGATCATCGACGACGCGACCGCCCTCGAAGAAGATCGAGCGTCCGGCGTAACCGCGCTCGATGGTGCCATCGAGGTTGTCCCAGTGATTGATCCAACGGATCGGCGCCGATGGCTCCTCGCGGACATTCAACCGAGTGACGTCCTCGTGCGCGCCGATCCGCCGCAGCAGCGCGAACGCGCCGTAGAGCACGCCACGCTCGCTTCCGCCGGCCACCACCACAATCGCACCCTGGCGCGTCGCCAGGGTTCCGAGCCAGAAACCGTCGGCGCCGATCTGAGTGGGGATTGCCGCGTCTTTGAGGACGTCGCGCACACGCGGCAGGACGCCCAACAACACGACCGGATCGCGCCCCCTCGTGACGGCAGCGGTGACCGGTGCACCGAGCATCGACGTGAGTCCTCGGACAACCTCGTCGCGCGCCGTTCGCAAGACCGGACTCTCTCCCAGCAAGACGATCTGGCGTGGGAGCGATGCGTACCGATCGCGGGCCGCCGGGTCGAGCGGAGCGTAGCGAAGCCATGCGTCATAGCCGGTTTCGGCAGACGCGGTGGTAACGTGTGAAACCGACAACAGCGCCACCAGCAACCACGATGTGGCGAACCCGCCCGGCCGGCTCGTGCGCATACGCTATGCTACGCCGTTCATGGTCGCCCTCGACTGGCTGATGATCGCACTTTACTTCGCGCTGCTGACCGGCCTCACGTGGTGGTCGGTCGCGCGGGGTATGCTGCTGTGCGCGCCGATCGCGGCGGTGTTCTTCTTCGGTGTGTTCATGCGTCGACTGACCGCCGCTGGATGCCTCGCGGCGCTCATCATCGGATTCGCGCTGGGGTTGATTCGATTGGCGGTCGACACGCCGGTGACGTTGGGGATGGCGGGCTACGAACACGGATACACGCCAGGATCGCTCTTCTGGATTCTGAACAACGTGTACTTTCAGTACTACGGCCTGCTGATCTTCCTGGTCTCTGTTGGTGTGCTGGTCGTGGTGAGCTATCTCACGCCGCCGATGCCAGATACGCAGCTGACCGGGCTCACTTACGCGACGGTCACGGCCGAACAACGGCAGGCAACGCGTCGCAGTTGGAACCGCGTTGACACATTCAGCCTCCGCTGTGGTGCTGGTGTTGATTGCCGCGGCCTATCTCTATTTCAACGGTTGATGTGATGACGCTGATCCCGCAGTCAGGAGACAAGTTCACATTCGGCCTCTGGACGGTCGGAAATCGCGGCCGCGATCCATTCGGCGAGTTCGTGCGGCCGACGCTCGATCCGGTGAAAGCCGTGCACAAGCTGGCCGAGGCCGGCGCGTGGGGAGTGAACTTCCACGACAACGATCTCGTGCCGATCGATGCGACGCCCGCCGAACGCGATGCCATCGTCCGCGACTTCAAAAAGGCGCTGGCGGCAACCGGCCTGACCGTCCCGATGGCGACGACGAACCTCTTCACCGATCCGGTGTTCAAAGACGGCGCGTTCACCGCGCACGATGCGAACGTCCGCGCCTACGCCCTCCAGAAGACGATGCGCGCGATGGATCTCGGCGTGGAGCTGGGCGCCAGCACCTACGTGTTCTGGGGCGGCAGGGAAGGCGCGGAGGTGGACGCCGCGAAGGATCCGGTCGAGGCGATCAAACGGGTCCGCGACGCGATCAACTTCCTCTGCGCTTATGCGCGGGATCAACGTTACGGGTTGCGATTCGCGCTCGAGGCGAAGCCGAACGAGCCGCGTGGAGACATCTACTTCGCCACGACGGCTGCGTATCTCGCGTTCATTCCGACGCTGGATCATCCGGACATGGTCGGCGTCAATCCCGAGTTCGCCCACGAGCAGATGGCCGGCTTGAACTTCTATCACGCCGTCGCGCAAGCGATCGAAGTGGGCAAGCTGTTCCACATCGATCTGAACGACCAGAAGCCAGGGCGTTTCGATCAGGATTTGCGGTTCGGCTCCGAGTCACTCAAATCGCTCTTCTTCGTGGTCAAGCTGCTCGAGGAATCCGGCTATGACGGCCCGCGGCATTTCGACGCGCACGCCTACCGCACCGAGGACGAAGAGGGCGTATGGGACTTCGCTCGCGGCTGCATGCGCACCTATCTGATCCTCAAGGCGAAGGCGAGGCAATTCTGCGAGCATGCGGGAATTCAGGCGTTGCTCGCCGAGATTCGTGACGGACGGACCGATCCAGACCTCGGAGCGTACACATCGGACCGTGCGGCGTCACTCAAATCGCGCCGCTTCGACCGGCCCGCGTTGGCTGCTCGGCGATTGCCGTACGAGCGGTTGGATCAACTCGTCGTCGATCTGCTTCTCGGCGTTGGATCCTGAGTGCCCCTCTATCTCGGTCTCGACTCGAGCACCCAGAGCCTTACTGCCGTCGTCATCGAAACGACCGGCAATCGCCGTCAGGTTGTTCACACCCGGTCGTTCAGCTTCGACGAGGCGCTGCCGCATTACGGCACTCATCACGGCGTGCTCCCGCATGCCGACCCACGTGTCGTCACGTCCTCGCCACTGATGTGGGCCGAAGCGCTCGACCTGATGATGGGACGGCTTCGGGACGAGGTCGATGTTCGTCAGATCGCCGCCATCTGCGGGTCGGCGCAGCAGCACGGTAGTGTCTATCTCAACGCACGCGCTGACGCGGCGCTCGCCGGGCTTGCGCCAACGCAGCCGATGGTGGAGCAGATCCGCGGCATCTTCTCACGCGAGCAATCGCCGATCTGGATGGACTCGAGCACGACGGAGGAGTGCCGAGAGATCACCGCAGCCGTCGGTGGGGAAGCGGCGCTCGCGGATCGAACTGGGTCTCGAGCGTTCGAACGCTTTACGGGACCGCAGATCCGGAAGTTCTTCAAGCGAGCCCCAGCGGATTACGCCGCAACCACACGCATTCATCTGGTGAGCTCATTCCTCGCGTCGCTCTTAAGTGGGCATCACGCTCCGATCGATCCAGGCGACGGATCCGGCATGAACCTGATGGACCTGCGAGCCCGTCGATGGTGGCCCGTCGCGCTCGCTGCCACCGCTCCGGAGTTGGACGCGAAGCTCCCTCCAGTCGCCGAGTCCTGGACGTCCATCGGATTGCTAGCGCCGTATTGGCAGAAGCGATACGGCTACGCGCCGGCTCACCTGATCGCCTGGTCGGGAGACAACCCGTGCAGCTTGATCGGAACAGGTCTGGTTTCAGAGGGACGCATGGCCGTGTCGATGGGAACCAGCGACACGGTGTTCGGCCTCATGGACGACGCGCCGGTCAATCGGTCGGGGACCGGTCACGTATTCGGATCCCCCACCGGTGCTTACATGGGGCTGACGGTCTTCAAGAACGGATCGCTCGCCCGTGAGCGCGTGCGCGAGGCTCTTGCGATGGACTGGAGAGCATTCTCAGACGCCCTGGCTCGGACGCCGCCGGCGTCCGGCGGCATCATGCTGCCGTGGTTCGAGCCGGAAATCACGCCGGCCGTATCGACTCCCGGCGTCCACCGCTACGGTCAGCCATCCGAGGGTCCGTCGACGATTCGGGCACTTGTCGAGTCGCAGCAGCTGGCGATGGCGATTCATTCATCCTGGATGGGCGTGCGTGTCGAGACCATCCTTGCGACCGGAGGTGCGGCGGCCAATCGCGAGATACTTCGCGTCATGGCCGACGTGTTCGGTGCGGAGGTCTATCAGCTCGAGGTCGCCAATTCCGCAGCACTGGGGGCAGCGCTGCGCGCCGCGCATGCACACGCGACGCACGAGGGCCGGCCAACGACGTGGAAGGAGATCGTCGCCGGGTTCACTGAACCCGTTGCGGCGTCACGTATCGCTCCGAACAAGGAACGACATGCGCTGTATCAGGAATGGCGGCGCGTTTACGAGATCTGTGAAGCCCACGCGCTCGGACGCGGGCCCGCGCCCGACGAAGCGATCGCACGATTTCGGCGAGATTTCAACGCGTAGAACGAGCGTCTTCGCGATCAGTCAGCAGCCAGGCCGGACTGTCGATAGACGGTGAGCCGTTGTCCTGCGTGAATGGTGTTGCCGCGCAGGCGGTTCCATTCTTTCAGCGACTCGACGGTCGTGTCGTAACGCCGCGCGATCGAGAAGAGCGTCTCGCCCCGTTTCACACGGTGGGTGATACGGACGGCTTCCGCGCGTTCGACCTTCGCGCGCGCCGGAACGCGATTGCTGGCGGGGACAACGTCTGCGTCTTGCTGCCGAGCCGGGGCCTCGCTGTCGTTTCGAGCCTCTAACCCGAGGGATGGGGCGCGCGGCACGATCAGCCGCTGCCCGGCTTTGAGCGCGGCCTTCGTCGAAAGGTAATTCGCTTCGGCGAGATCCGAGCGGGTCACGCCCAGCTTTCGCGCGACGCCGAGCATCGTGTCGCCCTTCTTGACGGTGTAGTGATTCAGCGGCGCGAGCTCGTCAGACGGCATCGTCGCAAGACGCTCGGTGACGGTCGCGGCGGTTCCCTGCGGAACCTTGAGCTCGTACTCGGTCGCTCGGAGCGGAGTCGTCCACCGGCGCAGCTCAGGGTTGAGCTCCTGAATGGTTTCGACCTGCGTGCCCGCCCATTCCGCGACTCGCCGCAGATCAACCGCTGTGGAGACCGTGACGGTCTCGAACGCCGGCACCTCGATCGGCTGGATATTCATGCCGTATTGCGCGGGGTTGCGCGCGATGACGACGGCAGCGAGGATCAGCGGCACGTAATCGCGTGTCTCGCGAGGCAGGTAGCGCCTGCTGTCGGACAGGCTCCAGAAATCCGCCTTGCGCGAACGTTGCATCGCGCGCTGCACGCGACCCGGTCCACCGTTGTAGGACGCCAGCGCCAGATGCCAGTCGTCGAACATGCTGTACAGCGTCTTCAGGTACTTGGCAGCCGCGCGAGTCGCCTTCTCAGGGTCGGAACGCTCGTCGATATACCAGTCGTGCTGCAGTCCGTTCTCGAGCGCCGTGCCCTTCATGAACTGCCACATGCCCTTCGCCTTTGCACGCGACAGCGCATTGGGCTTGAAGGCGCTCTCGATGAGCGGCACGTATGCGAGGTCGAGGGGAAGCCCTTCCGCCCGGAACACGTCCTGAATCATCGGAAGGAAACGGGCGCCACGGCTCATCCCGTCCTCCAGATACCCCTTGAGCCGTCCCGTAAATAGCTCTACGTACGACAGCACACGATCGTTCAGCGGGATTTCAATGTCGTGAACGCCCGTCTGGAGGTCCTGGGCAACCGTCTTTTCGGTCTCCGGCCGAGGGGGCGGCGCCGTTTCGGACGTCTCCAGCAGCTGATCGATCGGCGCGGGCTCGGACCGCTCCTGCAGCTCACTTCTGGCCGGTGCGGCATGCTGCGGAACCGCTTCGGCGCGCTCGGAAGGGACCGCTGCCGGAGGCGGAGTGGCCACTTCGGTCGGAGCAGGCGCAGGTGATTCGATGGCTGGCGGAGCGGGAGCGGGTGCAGAAGCCACCTTCGGCGGCGTTTTCGCGCCGCAGGCAGCCGACACAAGACTTAAGACGACCAGTGCCCCTAGCAGGCCATGGGGTGCTTTCGGCATTGGGTCAACGTACTCTAGCATCCGCTTGATCGCAGGGTCAAAGGCGAATGCCCTGTAGTTCAGCCGTTACAAGCATTTGCGTGCAAGTCCGACGTCAGCTTTGCCATCCGGCCTGTACGAATACGTGTTCAGACTCGCCGAGGTCGCGGGCGGCCGGCGTGACGATCGTCCGATCCCCCACCAGCAGCTTGCGACCACTCTTCAAGGCTGCGCGCACGTCCTCTTCACAGACGAAGTCAAGAGGGTTATCGGCTCGTGCGGCGGATTCCGCGCTCCCTGGAAGGGGGGATGCTGCTTCCGCAGGACGATAACCCCTCGACGCAAGGAAGTTATCGATCCGTGAAGCCAGCGTTTCGGCAGAAATACCTTTGGTGACCTCGCGGCGGGGTGGCTGTGGCAGGGGAGGAGGCGCTGACGCGGTCGCGGCGGGCTTGACCGCACTGGTCGATGAGGCGATCGCCGGTCGGATCTCGTACGCCAACCGTTTGATGTTGAGCAAGTGGCGCGGCGAGATGTTATCCGACGTGATGTTGCCTCCAGGGCCGCCACACCCTAATGTCATCGCCGGATCCAGCCCGGTGGTCAGGCCGATCGACCCGTGCGTCGTTGGCGTGTTCACACAAATGCGGAAGGCCGGCTTCTTCAAGCCGAACTGGAGGATCACCTCTTCGTTCTTCGAATGAATCGACATGGTGTGGCCCATGCCGCCATAGCGAAGAATCTGGATGCAGCGCTCGCATCCCTCTCGCCAGTCTTTGACGACGTACCAGGACAACACCGGGGAAAGCTTCTCGATCGAGAGGGGATAGTCCCGGCCGACGCCCGCGAGCGGCGCGATCAGCGCTCGGGTGCCTGCCGGAACCGTAATCCCCACTCGCTGAGCGATTTCCGCTGCGCTGCGTCCCACGAGTGCCGGGTTCGGAAGCCGCTGCGGCGTCACCAACATCTTCGCTAGCGCGTCCATCTCCCGCTCGTTCATGAAATACGCGCCTTGACCCTGGAAGTGCCGCCTCGACTCCTCGGCCACCGATTCGTCCACGACGACCGAGTTCGGCGACGAGCACAGCACCCCGTTATCGAACGTCTTTCCGATGACGATGTCTCGCGCGGCCTTTTCCAAATCCGCGGTCCGCTCGATGTAACAGGGCGCATTGCCGGGTCCGACGCCGTATGCCGGTTTGCCTGCGCTGTACGCGGCTCGAACCAGGCCGAGACCTCCAGTAGCGAGGATGACCGCCACGTCACGATGCTTCATCAGCTCCTGCGTCCCCTCGAGCGTGACCGTCTTCATCCATCCGATGCTGCCGGCGGGCGCGCCCGCGGCCGCGGCCGCTTCCGCCATGATCTCTACCGCCCTCGTGATGCAGCGGGCGGCGGATGGGTGCGGACTGATCACGATCGGGCAGCGTGCTTTGAGCGCAATGAGCACCTTGTAGATCGCGGTGGAGGTCGGATTCGTCGAGGGCACGATCGCCGCGACGACACCGAACGGCTCGGCAATCTCGACGACCTTCTTGTCTTCGATGCGGTTCACGACGCCGACGGTCTTCATCGGCGCGATGAATTCGTAGACCTGCTGCGAGGAGAAGAGATTCTTTTGAACCTTGTCGGCGACGACGCCGTATCCCGTCTCTTCGACGGCGAGCACCGCGAGCGCTTCGGCCTGCGGCGTGACGGCCGTGGCCATCGCCGTCACAATCCGATCGATCTGTTCCTGCGTAAGTTCTGCTAGGAGCGGCTGTGCCTGCCGCGCCGCGCGTGCGAGCGCGCGGGCTTCAGCCACTGACGCGAGATCTTTGTCCGTCGGGGGCGGAGAGTCCTGGGCGGCCATGCAGCCGTGTTACGCCTTCGGGAGGATCCGTTCGACGTCGCTATGAGGCCGTGGGATCACGTGGACCGACACCAGCTCGCCGACCCGTCGTGCGGCCGCAGCGCCCGCGTCGGTCGCAGCCTTGACCGCGCCAACATCGCCGCGCACCAGCACGGTCACGTAGCCTGCTCCGATGTACTCCTTGCCCACGAGTACGACGTTCGCGGTCTTCACCATCGCGTCGGCCGCCTCGACCGATCCGATGAGACCTCGCGTCTCCACCATGCCGAGCGCCTCGGAGGCCATGCCGCGGGAGATAGTATCATTCCACCGCCGATGCCCATGCACCCTATACGTCTGTTTCTCCTGCTATTTCTAGCCGGATCGCTCGTTGACTGCGCCGAAAAAAAGGACGACGCCAAGCCCGTCGCGACGCCGTCGTTGACGCTCAGTCGAACGGACGTCGCAGTGGGCAGCCCGATCGACATGACCTATCGCTTCGCGATGACGGCAGATGCTCCGCCGTTGACCGACGACTACACCGTCTTCGTTCACATCCTCGACACCGACGGTGAGCAGTTGTGGGGCGACGATCATCTGCCCCCGACCCCGACGCGACAGTGGAAGGCAGGTTCGACGATCGAGTACACACGAACGATGTTCGTGCCCAAGTTTCCATATGTCGGCGACGCACGCGTCGAGGTGGGTCTCTACTCGCCGAAGACCGGCGAGCGGGTCCCCCTGGCGGGCGAGACCACCGGCCACAGAGCCATCCGGGTGGCATCCTTTACGCTGAGGCTTGCCGCCGATACGTATTACGTCGTGTTCAAAAGCGGTTGGTACGATGCCGAGACGTCGGAGGGGATGGTCGGCTCCGGGTGGCAGTGGTCGAAAAAGGAGGGGGCTCTCTCGTTTCGGAACCCGAAGCGGGATACACTCCTCATGATCCAATTGGACCAACCTGCGATGGCTTTTCAGGAGCCGCAGCAGGTCGAAATTCGTACCGGCCAGGGTGTTGTCGATGCGTTCCCCCTATCGATTGGCCGGCCGGAATTGCGCCGCATCTCGCTGACAGCACAGCAGATGGGCAACGGTGACACCGTCGACGTGACGGTGGTCGTCGACAAGACGTTTGTCCCTGCTTCAATCCCCCAATTGAAGAGCTCGGACGCCCGCGAACTTGGCCTGCGGGTATTCCATGTCTTCGTCGAGCCGAAACAATAGGTCGCGAGGTCTAAACGGGCGAAATGGAGTTCCGCTGTCGACTCGGCACACCGAACGGTGAAGTTGTCGAAGGAGTCTATGTCGCCGACAGCGAGGCCCGGCTCCGTCGAGACCTCGAAGAAAAGGGCCTGTTCGTCCTATCACTGCAGCCCCGGGGGTGGGTCACCGGCCTTCCGGGAGGGGCTCGCCGCCGCCGCGTGGGTCGCCAGGAATTCGTGGTCTTCAACCAGGAATTGGCCACTCTCCTCAAGGCGGGCATGCCCCTCACGCAGTCGCTCGACATCCTCCGGCAGCGGGTGACCAATCCGACGTTCAAGGCCGTGCTCGACGGCGTTTACGAGAAGGTGGTCAGCGGAACCGCGCTCTCGGACGCCTTCGGTGCACACGCTGACATATTTCCGCCCGTGTACTCAGCCTCACTGATGGCCGGCGAGCGAAGCGGCAGCCTCGATACCGTCATCCGCCGGTATGTCGCCTACGAGAAGCTCGTAGGAGCCGTCCGGCGGCGAACGCTCTCGGCGCTGATTTACCCGGCCATCCTGATCACGATGATGCTCGGGCTGATCGCGATCATCCTGCTCAAGGCTGTGCCTGCGTTCGCAGAGTTCTACGCGACGTTCGACCGGCCGCTACCGCTGTCGACGCGGATGATCATGACGGTCTCGAGGTTGGCAGTGACAAACCTGCCGCTGATCGTGGTGGTCGTCGTGGTCGGCGGTTTGGTGCTCTTTACCTGGGGCCGGCAGCCCAAGCAGCGCGCGAGGCTCGATCGACTCATACTCGAGATTCCGTGGGCGGGTTCGGCCGTCCGCAAGTTCTTCACGGCTCAGACCGCCCGGATGTTGTCGACGCTCCTCGGTGGCGGCATCCCGCTCGTCAACGCGCTGGAGATCGGCGTCCGTTCACTGGGAAACCGGCACATCGCGCTCGGTCTGGATGAGGTGCGCCGCCGCGTGCAGGAAGGTCAGAGCTTCGCGGTCGCGCTCAGGGCCCGCGAGGTGTTTCCCGATGTCGCCGTCAAGATGGTGGAAGTCGGCGAATCGACCGGCGCGCTACAAGACATGCTGAACAGCCTCGCCGAGTTCTACGACGAGGAGATCGAGACGGAGGTCGAGCGGGTCACGCGACTGATCGAGCCGGTCCTGCTCGTGGTGATGGGCGCCATCATCGCGCTGGTGGTGCTGGCCCTTTACATGCCGCTGTTCGATCTGAGCTCCGTCGTGGGGTCGTAGCAATGGCAATGACTGGAACTACACACGCCGTCCAGAGTCCCGAAGAGCATTCGGAAGAGATCGATCGCGCCCGTGCGCTCGCCGAACGCTACCGGCTGGACTTCGTGGACATGAACGAGTTCCGCATCGATCAGGACCTGTTCCGATCGATTCCAGCGGACTTGATGTTGCGCTACGGCTTCGTGCCGCATCGCCGCGAAGGCAAGGCGCTCGTCATCGTCGTGTCCGACCCGACGGATCTGCCCATGATCGACGAGCTGGGCGTGATCCTGCGCACGCCGATCAAAGTCACGGTCGGAGCGCCGTCGGCGATTCAGTCGATCCTGAAAAAGAGCGAGAGCTCCCAGCGCGTGCTCGAAGAGGCCACTGAAGGCTTCGAGCTGCAGGTCCTGAAGGAAGACGAGACCGGCGACGAGAACCTCACGGTCGAGCGGCTGACGAGCGACATCAGCCCCATCATCAAGCTCGTCGACTCGACGATCTACACCGCGATCCAGCGGCGGGCGAGCGACATCCACATCGAAACGGGCGACGATGCCGTGCACGTGAAGTACCGCATCGACGGCGTGCTCCAACCAGCGATGCGGCCGATCGGCAAGCAGTTCCACAGCTCGATCATCTCGCGCATCAAGGTCATGGCGGAACTGGACATCGCCGAGAAGCGCGTGCCGCAGGATGGCCGCTTCAAGGTCCGCATGCCCGGCAAGACGATCGACTTCCGTGTCTCGATCATGCCGAGCGTGCACGGAGAAGATGCGGTCATCCGCATCCTCGACAAGGAATCGATCAGCGAGCAGTTCACCGAGCTGAAGCTCGACATCCTCGGCTTTCCTGCGCAAGAGCTCCACCGCTTCCGCAAGTACATCCGCGAGCCGTACGGGATGGTGCTCGTGACCGGGCCGACCGGTTCCGGCAAGACCACCACGCTCTATGCCGCGCTCTCGGAGATCAAATCGGTCGAGGACAAGATCGTCACGATCGAGGATCCGGTCGAGTATCAGCTCCGCGGCATCACACAGATCCCGATCAACGAGAAGAAGGGACTGACGTTCGCGCGCGGTCTGCGGTCGATCTTGCGTCACGACCCCGACAAGATCATGGTGGGTGAGATTCGTGACCCGGAGACGGCGCAAATCGCGATTCAGTCCGCGCTGACTGGTCACCTCGTCTTTACGACCGTCCACGCGAACAACGTGGTCGACGTACTCGGCCGCTTCCTCAACATGGGCGTCGAACCGTACCAGTTCGTCTCGGCGCTCAACTGTGTGATGGCGCAGCGGCTGGTTCGCCTCATCTGTTCGCACTGTAAGCGGTCGGTTCGCGTCGAGCCCAAGGCGCTCGAGGAGGCAGGCCTGTCGGCTGACTATGCGAGCACGCGGACGTTCTACGAAGGCGCGGGCTGCATCGAGTGCGGTGGCACCGGGTTCAAGGGACGCACGGCGATCTGCGAGCTGCTCAATTTGTCGGATCGCATCCGTGAGATGATCCTCGACAAACGACCGACATCTGAAGTGAAGAAGGCCGCTCACGAAGACGGCATGCGGTTCCTCCGTGAGTCGGCGGTGGAAAAGGTGTTCACGGGGTTGACCACGCTTCGTGAAATCAACAAGGTGACGTTCGTCGAATGAGCCTGCTGACCTCCTGGCTGACCAGCCCGCCGCTCGACGCGGCGATCGAGATCGCACCTGAGGCGGTCTCGATCGCCGTGCTTGGCGGCCGCGACCCGAACCACGTCGTCCAAGGGTATGCGGTGGAACCGCTGCCAGTGGGCGCGGTGACGCCCGCGTTGATGACCGGCAACATCATCGATCGCGGCGCAGTCGTCCAGGCCGTACGTGCGGCGTGCGAGAGCGTTGGCGTCCGCCCGCGCCGCGCCGCGCTCGTCATTCCCGATCTGGCTGCGAAGGTGTCGCTGCTGAAGTTTGAGAAGGTACCGACGCGCCGTGACGATCTGGATCAGTTGATTCGCTGGCAGATGAAGAAGTCGACACCGTTCCCGCTCGACGACGCCTGTGTCACACACTCGCCCGGGGCGCGCTCAATCGACGGCAACGAGTACATGGTCGTGGCGGCGCGGCGCGACACGATCCGCGACTACGAAGGTGTCTGCGAAGAAGTCGGCATCGAAGCAGGACTGATCGATCTGGCCACTCTCGCCGTCGTGAACCTGTTTCTGACCTCTGGCTCGTCGGCGTCGGGCGATTGGCTCGTGGTCCACATGCGTCCGGAGTACACCTCGATTGTGATCCTGCGCCGCGAGGACGTGATCTTCTTCCGCAATCGCGCCGAGGGAGATCCCGAAGCGCTGCAGGACGTCGTCCACCAGACCGCGATGTATTACCAGGATCGACTGAATGGCAAGGGCTTTGCTCGTGTGTTGCTGGGCGGCATCGGCCGCACGCCGGGCGCCGTCGATCTCGCCCGACGCAACATCGAGGAACACATGGGCACGATCGTCGAGCCGATCGACCCGACGCGCGGCGCGCAGTTGACCGACCGCATTCACGCAACGCCGGAGCTGATGGCGACGCTGTCGCCGCTGGTCGGCATGCTGCTGCGCGCGCGGAAAGAGACGGTGGCCGTCTGATGCTGCGTACGAATCTTTCGACCAAGCCGTTCTACAACATGCGCGCGGTCCAGGTGAGCCTGGCCGCGTTCAGCGCGCTCGTGATCGTGTTCACGCTGTTCAACGCGTTCGAGCTGATTCGACAGGGCTCGCGGCAGCGTGCGCTCGGCGCCCGCGCGGTCGAAGCGGATGCCGAGGCCACCCGGCTGCGCGGCGAGGCGGCGCGGATCAGGGCACAGATCAATCCGAAGGAGCTCGAGATGGTGGCGGCGTCAGCACGCGAGGCCAACGCCATCATCGATCTCCGTGCGTTCTCGTGGACGCAACTGCTCACGCAGTTGGAAATGACGCTGCCGGAAGGCGCGCGCATCACCGCGATTCAGCCGCGCATCGACAACGACGGTCGCCTGATCATCGGAGTCGGTGTGCAGGCTCGCCGCGGCGCCGACCTCGAGACCTTCCTCGATGCGCTCGAGACGACCGGCGCCTTTCATAACGTGCTCACCACCGAGGAACAGACCAACAATGACGGCCTGATCGACGCCATTGTCGAAGGCGCCTACATGCCTGTCCCGCGCGCGGCGGCACCGCCAGCTGCCCCCGTCAAAGCGCCGCAGACTGGAGCCGCCGGTGAGTGATACGACCCACGGCGTCCCACTCGTGCGGCGGGTGATCCAGGAACACCGGCGTGCGGTGTACCTGCTGTTGGCCACCTTCGTGGCCAACATCGCGCTGTACGCATTCGTCGTATACCCGCTCTCGCAGCGAGTGGCGAACGTCGAGCAGAGCACCGTGTCGGCCGAGCGGGCGCTTGCCGCCGCCCGTGCCGATCACGCGAAAGCGACGGGCACTCTTACGGGCAAGGATCGGGCGTCGAAAGAACTGGCGACGTTCTATTCGACCGTGATCGCCCAGGACCTTTCTGGTGCCCGCCGTCTCGTTTACGGGCGCCTCGCGCGCCTGGCCGAACGCTCTCACCTGAAATACGAGCGGGGCCGCTATCAGCCCGTCGAGGAGAAGGGCAGCAGCCTGACCAAGTTCAAGGCCGGTATAGACGTTGAGGGCAATTGGACCGATATTCGTACATTCATCCACGCGATTGAGACCGCCCCCGAGTTCGTCGTCGTGGATACGGCTGAGTTATCAGAGGATCCCCAGGGACGCGGCATCGTGCGCGTCAACCTGGAAGTCTCAACGTATTTCCGGAACGACACTCCATGACGATGCCCGCTCCACGCCAGTTAGTCCTGCTCGGACTTCTGCTCGTCGCGGGCGTGGTATTCGTGGTCTTCGGTCCGTTCGGAGGATCGTCGCCGGCGGCTGGAGGTGCGACCAGCGCCGCCAATCGCGCGGGCGCACAGGGCAAGGCCACCGACGGCGATGTGCCCGATGTACGGCTGGAGCAGTTGCAGCACGACGAAGGCCCGTTCCAGAGTCCGATTCGCAATCCGTTCAGATTCGAACGGCGCGCCGGAGCCGAGGCGCCGCGTGGGCCGGTGCGACCGAGTCGGGTCATCGTCGCACCACCGCCGGAGCCTGTGGGACCGCCACCCGACCCGCCGCCGCCTCCAATTCCGCTGCGATACATCGGGTTTCTGGAGCCGAAAGATGGGCCGAAAGATGGGCGGGGCCGCATTGCGGTGCTGAGCGACGGGCGCGGCACCGTGATCGACGGGAAAGAGGGGGACGTTATCGAGGGCCGTTATCGACTGCTGCGAGTCGGGAACGACTCGGCCGATCTGGCATACCTGGATGGCCGCGGCCGGCAGACGATCCGACTGTCAGGACAATGAGACACCTACACGCCATCATCGCCATCGTGGTCCTCACCAGCACGCTGACTGCCGGCTGTGCGGCCGGTCGTGCATTCGGGCGCGGCGAGAGCGAAGCGCGCGACGGCAACTGGGACAACGCCGTCGAGCACTACCGGACCGCCGTGCAGAAAGATCCGAACAACCCCGAGTACCGCATCGCCTACGAGCGCGCAATGATCAGCGCCTCACAGGGGCACCTCGAGGCCGCACGGATCGCTGAGGCCCGCGGCCAGCTCGAGGACGCGCTGCGCGAATACCGGCGGGCCAGCGAATTCGATCCACCGAACCGTCAGCTGGCGGCGAAAGTGCTCGAGGTCGAGCGGACCCTGCGCGATCAGATCGAGGCGCAGCGCCCACGTCAGTCGATCCAGGCGTTGAGAGAGGCGCAGCGGCAGACTGGACCGCCGCCGCTGTTCAATTTCAACACCGTTGTGGCGCCGCTTCGCTTCACCCAGGCAAGCCTCCGCGACATCCTCTCGTCGATTGCCAAGGGCGCCGGGATCAACATCACCTACGACAGCACCTATCAGGATCGCGTCTACTCGGTCGAGGCGAGCGATATCACGCTCGAGCAGGCCCTGAACCAGATCGTCACGGCGAATCAGCTGTTCTACAAGGTGCTCGATCCCAAGACGATCATCATCATCCCGGATAACGCACAGAAGCGCGCTCAGTACGAAGAGCAGCTGGTGCAGAACTTCTTCATCTCGCACGGCGATCCGCTCGAGATCGCGCAGATGCTGAACCAGGTGATCCGCCCGGTGGGCGGGCAGCAGCTCGCGCCGACGATCGCACCCAACAAGACCGCCGGCATCATCACGGTCCGTGCCACGACGGCGATGATGGCGATCATCGAGCGGATGATCGAATCGAGCGACAAGCCGCGTGCCGAGATCATCGTTGATGTCCAGATTCTCGAGGTGAACCACAACCGTGCGCGGCAGTTCGGTCTCGACCTCGGCAGCTACGCGATCAATGCCGTGTTCTCGCCCGAAGCCGATCCGCGATCGACCTCGACCACGGGCGACAACGCCGGAGCGACCACGTTGAACGGCCGGCCGTTCAATCTCAACACCATCACCCGCGGTGTGAGCGCCAACGACTTCTATCTCGCCGTGCCGTCCGCGGTCGTGCGATTCCTCGAAACCGACACCGAGACGAAGCTGATGGCCAAGCCGCAGTTGCGCGGCGCCGAGGGTGTGCCACTGGCG